>Ga0126342_10002987_pt1 | contig 27351 bp, 20 predicted proteins | sample Cyp1metagenome_FD_92528 | JGI IMG/M metagenome (GOLD analysis project Ga0126342, IMG submission 92528) | Coral microbial communities from Lord Howe Island, Old Settlement Bay, Australia - Cyphastrea 1 metagenome | ecosystem: Host-associated > Invertebrates > Cnidaria > Coral ... | reverse complement strand
TAGCAAGATTAACAGAAAGAAACAGTCAAACATTTAGATTTACAACATTGAACAAAAACATAACAGCCTCCCACCTGACCTCCAACCTGTCTTGTCCCAGTTCCCCTGTTTTACCATTTTTTTATGGGGGTTGTTCAAAATTATGGTACCTCAAAACTGCCCTTACGCTGCCCTTTCGCGAACCTTTCGCGCCCCAGCAGAATCGGGACAGGGAATTATGATCATGTTTTCGTGTGTAAATTGCGTAAGAAGGATTTACAGGAGGATTGTATTAAAAACAAGCGAAGTGGAAGCATTCGCCCAAGTCGTTTTACAGATTGCCCGATAATTAACGGAAACACAAAATGAAAAGACTTTGAAAGGTTTTTGCAGTGGCAACATTGCAAGACAAACTAGACCATGTTGGGCCAAGGTGGGATCCTGGCACTCTCGCCTTTCGCCAACCTTTCGCGAACCTTTCGCGGATTTCTCGCCAAAAAAACTGTTTTTAAAGCTCATGTTTCATGACAGGATGGGCGGGTGTTTCAGTTCCAATACTAAAACCCATTCCTATCTGAGAAAAACTCCCAAAATTATTGTTCAATGGTTGGATGAATGCAACTGTAACTGCCAAACATGAATACTATATCGCATACATCTAGTTTAATGGGTGTATTCAGACCTTTCGCGAACCTTTCGCTGCCCTTTCGCGGTCTTTCGCAACTACATCCATATCTGCAGATGTCACTCGGATACTAAAAGTTTTGCATGGGTCCCAGCAGTATATTGGGCTCCATGTATACGAGTTATAAAGGGTATTGATAACCAATCAACCAGGGTGACTTTCGCGTCTCATTGCCGAATTTCAAAACGGTCAGGTGACTCGATGAAATGCCCCACGCTGTCGCAAGCGGCATACATCACATCTGCCCAACCTCAGTGGGAAGAAAAGCAAACGACAACTGGGAACTCACAAAGGGGGGCCCCATAATGCCCCATAGTTATGTTTGTTGATTATGGTTGGCTCTTCCAGTGATGTGTGTTGATGAAAAAAATAAAACATCAACTAGTTCGATATATCTACCATAATCCCAACAGTAATCCTACTTCAGGGTTTCCCCAGTTAGTCTAGACAGCCCCACCTTGCAGCGACTCATCGATGAACGTGTTGATATTTAGCATCTTAGTCTCCAATGTAGAAACATTCAATGGGAAACCATGAAACCCGGTTTTTCCCTTCTGCAGATTGGGGTAAAACAATGTAAAACAGCTATTTTCTTCCGCAATCCAATACATGCCAGACTCAAACTCAAAAGCTGGATTTGTTTGGACATTGAAATATTGAAATGTGTATGGCGTTGGAAAACATCGCCGCCCAACATGTCAAGACTCTCCAGGGATGTATTGGCGCTGGAGTCGGTTGCGCATGCCATCATTGTTTATTGCTGCTGCTTGTGAAGCATGTAGAATAACACATCTGGATGACTGGGTGTGTCCAAAACCGTGGTATACCCCAAGATGGATCAAGTTGGCAATTTCATGTGAAACTTGATGACAATCCGTTGGAATGCGGTATGGAATTGGTGTTACCCCATGTTCAAACACACATGATACTAAAGCTCAAATATCCCATAAAATATCCGACTACCTGCATGTATATTCAATTTTGCTGTATTTTGGCTGGTTAAGTTATCTCATATAGTTATATCATATATATATATCCCCATCTTTTGTTCATCCACCCGACACGTCTGACCACGTGGTTTGACCCACGTTGACTTGCCTTCAGTGCTGGAAATCTCGAACAAGGTCAGCATCGAAGAGAAGACGTTGTCAAAGTCTTGACCTTTGACAAAGCTCGGGGGTCAAAAGGGGGTCCCGGATGACATCTATCTATCTGTCTGTCTATCTATTGATATATATAATATATATATATATATATATATGTATAATATATATATAATATATATATATATATAATATAATATAATATAAATATATAATATAATATATATATAATATAATATATATATAATATAATATATATATATATATAGATACGTCTCTATTAATTTTATATACTGTAGAATTTCAGAACGGTCCTGTCCGGTACTCAAACGCGGCACCGGAACATCCACTCAAAAAATGCTGCGAAAATACCGCCAAGTCACTGAGAGCTTGCTGCCAACCTGACAGCAGCGCGAATCAGACATGAGACATGGATCAGACAGCACTCAGTGAGAGATTCATGGGATTTAATGAGATATTCGTGGCATATTAATGGGTTTTAATGGTATATTACTGTATATTGATGGAATTCAATGGGAGATGAAGTTGATTGAATGGGAGATTAATGACATTTTCATGGGATTGAATGGAATGTTAATTGGATATTAAAGGGATATTAATGGGATTTCATGAAATTTAATATAATGGGTTTTAATGGGACACACTCTGTGGCAATGGTATAGACGCCCCATTTATGGATGATTTACCTATAGAAAAAAACGGTGACTTTCGATAGCTGTGTTAAATTTCCAGATGGTCATGGGTCGAGCAAAGAATGACAGAAAAGTGGATTCCCGGCTGGCTGTGTGACTAGATTTTGATGACGCACTCTTCCACTAACTATATGTTTCTCAAAACTAGGTACCCTTTTTCACCGTCGCGTTCCCGCAAAAAGTCAATAACCTCCAGTAAACTACCATAGCTATGGAAAATGGCCAATGCATAGATGATTTACCTATTTAACCTGGTAATTTTCCAATTCGAAAACTGCCAAATAACCAGAATGTCCACTTATGTCCACTTATATTCCACACTATCCCATCAAAAACCCACCTGTTTTTGATGGTCAAATCCATGTGTTTGATGGTTAAATCCTCATATCCCCATGACCATGACGACTAGTATAGCTGAACCCATGGTGACGCCAGATCCACCAGCACTCTGAGGCTCGAACGGCCACCCTGCTCGACACAAAGGGCCGCATCCTGCGTCGGAGATCGTTTGGGTGGAAGAAATCCTGCACCACCTTGGATGGGTGAAACATGGTGAAACCCTATATGGCAATTGGACGTCCCCGAACTAAAATGGAGGTTTAGTTTGCTGGGAAAATCAACTACGAGTATCAATGGGAGATTTTCCTGCATGCCATGTGAATGATTCCCGCAGCCGCAGGGTATCCCAAAATTTCAGAAATTCATCCCACAATTTATGGCTATCAAAAAACTGCGCCATGAACAATCAACCAGGACCAACCCTGGCTGATTTCTGGTGGTTTCCCATCATTTTCCCGCCGCCATGGCCTTCCGTGCCCACCCCTCTCCTTGATCAGAGGCTCGCAGAAGTTGCTGCATTCGCATGCAGCTTCGCATTCTCGACCTGGGACACTGGAGCTTGACGTAAACCATCCCAGCCATTCAATGCCTCCAAATATGGCACCCAAATGAACAAACACCATTTATTACCATTTCATTAACCTAGGATTTTTTGAGAGGTAGTATAGATAATGTCAGGGAAAACGGATCAGCAGGCGGTGGAACGAAGCTTGTGTGGCATTATGTTTGTCGATTGTCAAGATACATTAAGAATTCATTAAGAAACAATGGAAACAACGATCAAAGGTCCTGGAAGGCATTGCAGCGCAAAAGACTTACAGAATCTGGTGTCACTTAGGCCACTTAGGCCCGAAAAACATCGAAAAACAATTCCATTCACGGATTAATCAGCACATTCCATACTAAACAAGCCATTGTGTGGTATTCAATCATCATTTTCCTTTTAAAAAACACCAATTAGGGAATGAATATGGATGAATCCGATCCCATCCATTTTGAGGTACATAGCCCAGCCATGGCCAAGCAGACCCCAGGGCTGAAAACAACGTGAGACTGAACATGTCTACCTGTAGGTCTAGACAATCTTTAGAGAAGTGTATATAGGTTGGTAAGGCAATCCAGTTCTGGGCAATCAAAAAAGATGTAAAACTGTATAATGTAACTAACAATATACAGTATACATATAGACATATTTTAAATATTACATACAATCAATTATAATATATATCTGTGTATATATATATATAAGGATACATGATACATATCTATATCCCGTCACCATCGGGCCACCAGGTTCCAGCCCTCTAAGCTTCTGACGACAGGACTGACAGGTACCCGACTGCTCGTCGGCTTCACAACTCTCTTTGCCTCAGGTCTGGGTTTCCCGTGCTGGGCTTGTTGAAGACCATGTTTTGATAAACTGATGGCACTGCTGCAGAGTCTACATAGTAAGCATAGAATAACGCGGGAAATTCTATCGATCCACCTGTCTATCTATCTAATCTAATCTAATCTAATATATTCCTATCTATCTATCTATCTATCTATCTAACTATCCAACCATCCATCTATCCATCCATCTATCCAATCTATCTGTCCTTTTTAATCTATATAATCTATTATGGTCTTCTCCAGCTATATTCATCTAATCTAATCGGATTGAATTCGATCTATCTAAATATATACGCCCCCGGCGCATGGAAACTTGTTATTAGTAGGCGTGATTCGTGCTATCGAATGCATAGACTATTATATGACTATATACAGTTGAACATTTGCTTATCGGAATTGAAGCATTCCACAGGAAAAAACACCTGTCCTGGGATGATCTATGGCTGGATTTCACGTTGGAGGCATTGCTAATCTACATGAACCATATGACATATTCAAAACAAGCAGCAAAGGAACACATGAATTACACCTTGTTTGGACACGTGTTACACGTTGACTTGCAGCATCTTGCAGGATAAATCACTGAGACAAGTTCCCTTCGGAGCCCAAGTCGTCAGTGTTTAACAAACAGCTGCAGTTCTGCAGTACGGCACAATTCAAAGGTCTGAAAAAAAAAAAACGCCTGTTTCAAGAGGCCCAAGGACTGGTTGATTCAATAGAAGTTACAACGTGTTGAACACCTGTTGATTTCAACGTGTTTCAACCCATCACAAAGACTTCATAATTGGGATTGTCAACCCAGCCATTCAGAGCAACGATGATAACATATGTCTAAAATAACCAACCAGCTACAGCAATAGTCAGTAACATGGCGGTGTCAATTTTTCAACCCCTCAGATCAACAGCATCTTTTTTCACCATGAGTTTCCGGGCAGAAAAACGGATGCCCTTGGCAATTCACCCGACATTGCTGTGCCACTTCGGAGGAGACACCCTCGGCGGTCGTTTGCCGTTGCGTAGACTGTGACTGCCATTCTAATGGTCCAGGAATGTCTCCAGTAGATAAACATCACATGGGGGTTTCCTAAAATGAGGGTACACCAAAAATTGATGGTTTAGAATGGAACATCCGAAAGCAAAATGGATGATTTGGGGGTACCCCCATTTTAGGAAACCTCCACATCACTAGATTTCCAGACGATGTTGTCAACATTCTAGTAGAGTAGCAGAAGTATTCCAGTATACATCTGCTCAAGTTCAACATTATTCCGACTTCAGTCACCAGTAATTTAATGCTTCAACTCATAACAATCAATGCGTTTCATGATGTTGATAAATTCTAAAAAGCTTGTCACTCAAACACTGAATGATGGCCAAGTAAATTACCAATATTGGTCAAACCATCTACTTGTTATATTGTAGACACTTCATCCTGAATCCTCTGGTAATTTAACAGTTTGCGAACTTGAAAATCATCATGTTTGATGATTAAGTCATATCGAATCACCATTGTTGATAGTTACCATCTGGTTATTTAACATAGCCATGGAAAATCCCCATTTTTAATAGGTAAACCATCTATAAATGGGCCATTTCCCAGGGCTATGTTAAATAACCAGAGGGTAAATCATGTTAAAACGATCAAATCAGCTTTTTTTTTAATAGGTCATCAAACAATGTTTTATGGACATAGCAAATTGGTCCGCCGCCGCGCCTCGGAACAGAAGGCCTGGAGGTGACCATGGACGCTACAATGACACTTTGCGAAGTGAAAAAACGTGGTCAAATAGCATGATAATCATTACCCATATATAAAGTTATAGATATAGATATAGATATAAATATAGATAGATATATTGTAGATCATATATAAATCATAACCCATAGGATCCATGGTGCTGCTATATATGGTAACATGGATCCCATCAATATACCCCCTTTATGTTAGCATATATACCAGCACCATGGATCCGTCATGGGTAATGAAACAGTCAAACTTAAACTTAGGTTTCAATAAGAGCCCCAAAATTGCTTTGTTACCCTCTAGATATTCAACATATCTATTGAACATGGCCCATAGAAATACATGATAATCATCACTTTTTTATGGCCAAACATTATTTTTTGTCATGTATTTCTATGGGATTCTATGGGCAATTTTCCATAGATATGCTGAATCTCTGTGGGGTATGATTCAGGGGTGGAATACCATCTCAGGAAGTATCTAGATCTATAGGCATTGAATAGCATTGATAAAATGGGTATGTTGTGGCCACTACCCCCCATGGAAAACTCACCAGTACTTTTTTGATGTACCACGTAAGGTTAATATAGCTCTAATACTAATGGGTGATTTCATGCCATCAAAAACCCAATCAATAATCTGGTAGAATGAAACCCTTAGCCCTTCACCCTATTCCCAACCAGAATTCACTTTTTGACATGATTGGTAAAAGTTGTCTAGGATTATCTTATGTTGATTTATGTTGATAATACATAATTTTAATTATTTGATTTACATACCAAATGCGGTATATAATAGTTGTTCTTTTTTTCTGGTTGAGTTTAACCCAAAAACTCATGCAACCCCCAGAAGATGATGGTGTATCATGTAATGACCTTCGAAGACTCCCGCATAGTCACCCCAAGCGCTGTGAGGAGCGAAGGGATGAACGACCCGGCTTGGTATACCATTTATTTGCCTTTTTTCTGGTAACCTTCCACTTTCCAAAACCATTTGTGTACCATTTGTTGCATTAAGATAATTGTGGAAAGGGAAAGGCTACCCATATTTTCATCAGCTAGTTGGCTGCATCGACATCTATGTCATGAACTTCCAGCCAATCACCTCAAGTCCATTTGAACCATCTCCCTTTCTACCTTTGTCATTGGATTGGTTTAAGGGAAAATCTACAGGAAAACCCACCATTGGTGGTACAGTTTCCCCGGTTTCCCCTATAGATTTTCCTACCAATCTATTGACCAATCGCTATCCAACTCTAACTATGAACATGTTACCATCAAAAACCGTCACAAGTTAAGTGATATCATATACCGTAATTTTCCAGAGGCTTACCCTCTGGTAAACTAACATACCTATGGAAAATCACCATTTTTAACGCGAAAACTCACTATAAATGGCCCTTTTGAATAGCTATGTTAGTTTACCAGAGGGTACCTCTTTAGTTTAGTCATGTTCTTTTCATACCAGCGGGTAATTCTACCACAGTTAATCAGCATGTCTCCCCATTATTGGTCGGTCACCAAAACCCATGTGTGTTGTTGAATTGGTTGATCAAGGATAAAGGGTTATAGCCATGATGACCCATAGCCCTGGAACCCATTCTAATCCCACTATATCCCACTATCCTATAAGAAAATCCCATGATAATCCCACTTTATAATGCCATTTGTAACTCCATAAATTGCCATAAATCAAGGATAATCAAGGGTTATACGCGATAATCCCATGGGCACCCCATTTACAACCCAATAAATCCATATAAATCCAAATAAATCCAAATAAATTCAAATAAATCCATATAAATCCATATAAATCCATATAAATCCATCATTTTTCTCCACAATGTGAACCGTCCTCCTTCACTTCGCTGGCGCGCACCTCGCGACAACTCACCACCGCCCCGGGCTCCACGAAGCCTCCGGAGGCATTCACCTCAGCATTCGGCCCATTTCTTACTGGTAGAAAAAGATCCAATCCTGCCAGTTTGGATTTGATAATCAACCAGTAATATTGATGGAATCTGACCCATTGAACCCCATGTCGAGTATCCACCAACGTGTGAATCCAATGCAAAACGTGTGCAGTTTCTGTAACCTGAAGTTTTTCGGGAAATCAGCCACTGTCTTGGTGGTCAAAAGTCGAATCCCTTCATCCACAGCGGCAACCATCGGAGCAACCTGTGGGTATGTCGGCTCATCCATCCAAGTTGTCTGCCGTGCTTGCAACGCAATTTGCACATACATCTGGAATATTTTTTGACCAAGTTGAAAGGTTATACCGTTGATCCAGACCGTCCAAAACTCTACCCTGGCAATGAAATGGTACCCTAAGTCATAGCTGGTTAATGGACGTTTATCCCCTAAAAATATGGTATTAATAGATTTTTACCCATCCCCATATAGTGGATTTCAATGGATTTTACCATGAAAAACTGGCTTTTGAATTGGGATTTCCTGTAAGTTGATTTAAGCCACGAAATTGGGGATTGAACCAGCAAACATAGCGGATTTCATGGGGATTCAATTGAAATTTAATCATAAAACATGTTGGGTATAATCGGGATAGTTCATGGCATATGAATAGGGATATAATGGGATTATATGGGATTATCACTAACAATCATGAAAAAGTTGGAGCATGATCCCATTTCATACCCGGTCAGTAACCATAGATATAAACCATATATAATATGTATTTATATGTGGTATAACCCACTTAGGAACCTTACGAAGCCGGGTTATTAACCAGCGACCAAGTTGGATGATTCGGTGACTATCAATATAGAGTAAACTACTATATTACAGTATATTACTGTTATATTACAATACTATATACAGTTGATATAGAGTAATACTATCAATATACTGTTATATTCGGTGACTATCAATAATTTCAGATTTTTTTACCATCAACAATGGTGGGCTTACCATGGCTTTAAGCATGCTGAAACTGTGGTAGCCAGAATCCCCATGGTGGGCTTCCCCAGCCGTAGAGCCACCGCAGGGAATGACCAGCATTCGAGACATGGCCTGGCGTATCTGAGTTTCAACCACTGCCATGCTTGGGGGGATGGGACACAATAGTCATATGTTTCATACGTGTTGATACATGTTTATACCAGTTTATATCCTGGTAGATGGTATATGACAATGAAATGAATGGGGGCATGAGATTATCTGTAGACTCATACATATTGATGCTTAAAATAAGAGCCTTGCAGGAATCCTGCAGGAATCGTGTGGTTCTTGAGTGTGGATTGTCAGACATGACCAGCCAGAGCCATGATGCAACATTCGAATATAACTTTCTGTTTCTGGAGGAAGAACCAAGCAAAATACAGTATAAATTTGATATTCATAGCTCGATCTTGTATAGTTCTGGGCTACATGACATCAAACCGGCGAGCAAATGCTAACCCATAGGATCCGTGGTGCTATATATGGTAACATTTACCATCAATATAGCCCAAATGTTAGCATATATACCATACATGGATCCTATGGCTTGTGGACAATCCTAGTTCTTTCGCGTGGTTTCGGAACTCGCATGATTGATAGCCGATCAAATCATGCCAGCTCCCATGTCTAAGTCCAAATATCATCGATGGGACTGGCTCCGCGTCACCCATGATATTTCCAAATAAATCATCCAAGGATGATTGAAATGGTTAAAAGAGCACTTTCCCTACCCTCTGGTAATTTAAGACAACTACGGAAAATGGATGAAAACAGTCTAAATTTATAGAGGATTATTATAAATTGTGATTTTCATAACCGGAAGTATGATTTCCCAATAGCTTTGTTAACTTTCAAAAAAATGTGATGTTCAATAGCTATGTTAAATTACTACCGGACGGCATCCCAAATTGCCAGGTCTTGGGAGTTCTCATCATTTCTCATGCACCATAACCTTTGTCCCATCCCATATAAATATATTATATATTATATTATATATATATCATATATCCCATTATATCCCAAAATGAACCAGTTAGGTTCATAAGCCCCTATTTTCATAGGCCATCAACAGTTCCAACCGATCTAACATGTCCTAAGTTTAATGGCTCAGTGTCCTGGACAGCCCCGGACACCTGCATGTACTCTCTGCCCTGCAGCTCATCTGAGGTGATGTTGCTCAGGTACTCCGCCGAATCTCGGTTATCACACACCTGCACTCTGCGGAAATTCATGGGTGATTTAAATTTCATGAGGAATGAAAGGGATTTGATGGGAACAAAATGGGATGTATGACCAAATGTGGCCTGTATTCCACTGGCTCTCGGATTTCAATGATCTATGCGCTGTGTTTTTTTTAGAAAAATCATGAAAAATCCAGAGCTTCTCCCACAGCCCCCTTTGTTCGCACCGAGGGCAGTTGTTGCACGCTCGTCAGCGGCCTGGGGACTTGGCAATGGTGGTCGATATCCACCGTTCCAACCGTTTGTTCTGTTGGCAACCCTGGCTATGCCATGGGTTGTTTGGAGGCAACCAGGATTGCATATAATCATTAAGAACAAGTATATAAAGGTGGGGTGGCACATGGACATGGCATATTGACCTTCAAAGCGTCCATCAAAGGTCACAAAACCCAAGTTCCAACTAATCCGAAATTGAAAAAGACCAACATTTATAGATGTACACATCCAATCATATTTATATTCAACATGCCTTATATATATATATTACAGTATTATATGCTGTTGAACCATCCAACAAACTTAGATATCAAAGGATTGGAAGAACTATCTGCAAACTCAAGCACAAATATCGCAGTCTGGGCGTGTGATTCTTCCTGAGGTAGCTTATTTTATCATTGAATCATCCAACCAACAATTGTGATTTGTTGGTGATTCATGATAGGTAATTTGGCTATAAATGGGGCACCCCAAAAGCCAATGATTTATCATCATTTTCCTATAGTAAATGGCTACACTGGGGGATATATCCCATTTTCAGACACACCCATGGGTATAACTGTATGATCACAGTTTAATTACCATTGCAATTCCTGGACTGTGTATGAAATCCGCTTCAAACATCTCCAGTTCTCATTCTGCTTACCAGGCTTACTAGTTACCCCATGCTCTTTACGAAGCTTGTAATAGGTATAGAACCTCTGGACTCCAGTCATCAAACATGGCAATGGCAGCCATGGCCCAATTTCTTCGATGATTTACACATTCAAAAATTGTTGGTTCTATAGCGATGTTAAATTACCAGAGGGTATAGTATACTGTATCCCCATTTAGAGCAAAAGATTAGTATGTAATTGCCCACCTAAGGTCTACCCTAGATAATTTTGGGCACCTCACCCGCACTGGAAGCACTGCCCCTAAGGATCAGACTTTGGACACAACCATTCAGGTGGCTGCTGTCTCCCCACTTCTTCCTGTTACAGCGCAGGGATTTCCGTCCCAAACGTGACATGGCAAGGGCACGGAATGACCGAAAGCATCGGAAAACCCAAACATGGCTGATAAGAATATGGAGCTTTCCTAAAATATGGGTACCCCAAACCATTGGTTTTCCCATTGATCATAAGCATTTTTTGGATGCTTTGGGGGTGGCCCATGACTTAGGAAGCCTGCCTGGCAAGGCGTAGATCCACTTGATTTGAAGATATTTGAGGCGGTTCAAATGACATTTGATTTTGAATACACCTGAATTGAACATGGCTAAACATGGGATCCCAGTTTTCAATCTTTTAAGATGTTACTAGTGATATCTAGTTAAATTACCCAATAATGACCTTGCTTGCTGCCATGTTAAATGTATATAAATAAAGGTACATTATCCCGTGAGAAAAACACCGATTTTCCCCAAAACATGCCACTGCTCACTGGCACAATGGATGGATCGCAGCGGCCAACGCAGATTGGCGTATCAACCTCGGTGAAGCTCTGGTGGTGGCTGAGTTCCATGTCACCATATGGCCATGAGGAACAACCATGGTACAAGTAGGGGGTACCCATAAAATAAAAGCAATAATATATCAGTAATATATACTAATAATAATAAAATATGACAGTAATAATAAGAATTTTATTAATGTAAATATATCACAGTTGGTACCCCCAAAATTAAACAGCCTAGAGGTTTTTAATCCAGGGTTGACATTGCACAAAAAGATATCTGGTAGTGGACATGTTAGGGCAAGTGCTGGCAAACGTACATGTGTGTGTGTGTATCTCTATATAAAATATATGCATACGTATATTAATTATAATATGATATGTATTTCTACACAATATATCACAATATGATATGTGTATATGAATGTACTACCAGTTTTTGTTTAACACAACCTGCAGGTTAAAAGGGCATCTAGCAGCAGAGCAGTCGTCCACACTTGATTCAGTGGAGCATGGCTCAACATTTGAAACAGATCGTCCAATAGGGGCAACCTTCGATTCGTTGGCAAATGGAACAAAGAAACACATGATGAAATCAGCTGGAAGAGAACACATGTGAAATGTTCGCTGGAAATGAACAACTATGAAATCAGATGAAATAGTCAGTCGATGGCAATTTGGCAAGTGCCCGAATTTTTCGGCCAGCAACTAACATCACATTACTGGTTGGTGGTTTTAACCATCTTGAAAAATATTAGTCAATGGGAAGGATTATATGGAAAAAAAAACATGTTTGAAACCACCAATCACATTACCACACTCCACACTTCTGTTTTTTCTGTGTGGCACACCGTTGCTCTGGCCCATGAGACGTTGAGGGTGGAATCTGGGCGCTCGGAGAGATGTCACGTTGTCGTCACGTTTCCAAGGGGTTACAGTAGCAGGTCACGTTTCAATCTGGCTGGTGGTTGAGTTGACCCCTCTGAAAAATATGAAAGTCGATGGGAAGGATGACATCCCATATATTATGATTATTATGGGAAAAACATGTTTGAAACCACCAAGCAGCAATTGAGTTTCATAGCCGAAGGATCAAAAACCACTACACTGGACGATAAAAAATAGAGGACTTCATGGATTCTGAACCACTTACCGAGATGCACATCCAAGCATCTTGAACAACATCCTCAATGTGGAAAACACAGCATGTACCAAAGAGGAGGCCGCAGGCCAAATCATCAAAGTCGATGCAAAAATCCGTGCTCCAAACACAGGGAACCACAAACCTCGGGTGGTATCTCCGCTTATCACACATGGCTAGCTGGAAAATCCAGCATTTAGTTCCTGGAATTTCACAGTGATGTAATCAAAAACCTCCATGTGTAGAGGATTAAATCCTATTAAAACCTCCATAAAAAAATAATCATTTATAGTGGAATTTCTCATTCAAACATCCATTTCTATAGTTGATTTTCGTTGATTTTCCATTACAAACCTCCATATTTGATTTTCCACCGGAGACTCGAACCTCCACTGGTGACCGGTGAAAAAATCCCCAGTTTTTGTAGCGCCGAGCTGCGACAGTTCACGCAGCTGTTCTCCTGCCACGCCTGGGCAGATGGTGCCAGTAGTCATGTCACGATCATACGAAACTATAGTGGAACATAGTGAAATCATAAATAGCATAGTCAAGCATAATATACTAATATATGTTGAATATATGTTGCTTCGCTATAATAAGCAAAAATCACTAAAGTTAAGCAATGATTAAACCATACTAAACGATGTAAATATAATACAATATGATATAATATGTGTATATATAGTTGATTATAGTTGAACATATCAAACCAACATCAAACCACCATGAAAAAACCTCTCGGATCCCAGACTTGACCGTTGAGGGCTCCATTCGCGCAGGAACCAGAGACCACGCTGCCCAAGTTCTCCAAAGGACCTGCAACGCTGCCAGCGGGGACTTGTTGGTTGGATCTGATGGATCTATAGGGATTTCTGTTGGGATTTATGTTGGGATTTCTGTTGGGATTTCATAGGGATTTCATAGGGATCCAATCAGTTTCAATGGGATCTAACTAATCTAACTATGTCTTATAGGGATTTATAGAGTCTTAAACCTTAACCATGAACAAAGTGAAGACATAATTCATAAGTGATGGCTGAACATGGCTCATTGATGCTGATTGGCTTATATAGACATATATATATATATATACATAAGACTCCGTATAAACTGCAATTACAATCAAAATAAAGCCTATAGTTCGATTAGTTTATCAATCAACTTAGCTTTCGTTTCGGGAACCCACCTTGTATGACATGTGGGTTACAGCCCATTTCATACCTATATCGAAACTGATCTATTAATCAGAAGTATAGGGGTTTTAACCAAACAAGTGGGGACTGATTGATAAATGATAGTTGATTGCTTTTGTTTATAATTAATAGGTTTTACTACCTGCTTTGTTGGGGATAATTAGCACCCATGACATCTATGAAACTGATAGTTTACCGGTCAATTGTAGGGATGTAATCATCACAAATACGTGTTTCATCAAACAAATAAGAGTCAAGAGATTTGGGCGTGTCCGACAACTGGGCATACCCTAATTAAATGCATGGCTATCTTAATTGTGAAAATTATGATGAAACACCGGATTTTGGGTTACCCTATAAACTATCTGGGTTGTTGTCGCCGTTCTTCTTCTACCCTTGATCGCGTCCAGGACAAATCGAAAGAAGAATTAAAAATGGAACCTGCTGTTTTTGTGCGAGCCCAATGTGCAAAAAGCGACACAATGCGACATATCGTCGTCCAAATGGGCTTTGAAGGGATGCAAATGTTTGCTCTCTGGGTCTTTTGAGTATCATTCTGATGATGGACCAGTGCGACAAACACCATCTCCAAAGTGTAGAAAACGCTGTTTCCAAACGTTTGACTTGGAAATATATCCTAATGATATATATATATATATCTAATGATATCATATCATATCATATCATATCAACATACAACGGTTGTTTCTAAAAAACAACTACAACTTACCCCTTTTTCAGCACCCGATCTTCACCGAAAGCGGACCAAGGTCTCGACCAAGGCAAAGTGGGGTGCGAAAGTCTGCTTGATCACGAAGCCTGAGCGGCTTTAACGATGAGAAATGTCACATGTCAATGGAAAACAAATGCCAACTTTAACATGAAACAATGGGATTTAATGGGATTTACCTACCCTCTGGTATTTTAAACATAACTACGGAATTTGTCCTAGTTCGATGACCGTTTCAAAAGATGACCATCTTCCATAGCTATGTTGAATTAGATCCACATGGTCACATGGCCTATCTCAATTTGCAAATTGAATTGGAAAACATGGCAAAAAATATGTAAAATCGTTGACAAAGATGAGTGGTTGTCCATTGCCAGGTCATTGGAAGCTGGGGGTAGCCTGATATTATCAGTGTGGATCAACATGTGTATATGAAAATGGTGTGAGAATATACCGGAATCGGTGGATAAAAACGCCCAAAGATTGGAGGTGTTTCTGGTTTTTTGTGTGAATTGATTGGCAAAAATCACCAGAACTTCTTTAAAATCTGAAAATTTCATTGGGAAAATCGGTCGCCTTGGACAAATGCTTGGAATCTCCACCAGAACCCGGCAGGAAGAGGCTGTGAGGTGTGCAGCCCCGTGCCGCAAGACATGGCCCAATGGCCGGTAAAATTTGAGATCAATATATAATCATATATCATAATATATCTGTATGGCCGGTTACAGATTGTAAAAAAAATAGATGATTTAAACATATTTAAACATATTTAAACCATCACATGGCTTCCCGAATTGCCATGAAACATCCCTATGGCCAATGGAGATTTCATATTTGAAAAAAAAGGGGTCCGTGGAGTTCCAACCAAACCGGGCAACAGAAGGACGGAAGTCTCTGTGGAGCAATGATACATCCTGGGCATGGCAGGGCATCCAGTAGCTGAAGCTGAAGCTGAAACAAAGTTGCACTGATGTTTGAACTGAAGCGGAAATCCTCAAATGATGGCGGATTTACTGTAACAGAAACTCAGGCATCGCATTAATGCCGCATGAACATTGATCATCATTGATCCATAAACATCCCGACATGCTTAAGCTCTTGAGGGATACAGTGGATTCATGGCTTAAAGATGCTGCTTGAGTCTGAGGGGGGCAATCCTACTGGACCTGCAAGCCACGACCGACTGGACCATGAAACCGAAAAGCAGTCTACAGGATCTTGAAGTGTCTCCAAAGTCAGTTGTGTCTCCCCTATCAACTCCCTCGCTTTGCTCTCAGTGTCCTTCCGGACAGAAAACTACAGGCAAACAGAGCGAAGATCAGAAGAAACAGAGCCGCCACGACCTCAATGGACGCGATGCTACCAGGAGCCATCCATGAACAGCAGAATCCAGGAAACGTGCTTTTGGTATATGGAATCCTCATACTGCTATCATCTCTGACCGATGAATTCTTGATGCATGTTGGGCAAAAAAAACTCAGAAAAGTTGCTATTATCTTTTAGGAAAAGCCATCATCTCCATTCATCTCCATAGTATATTTAGGAAAAGTTCACAACATTTTTAACATACCCTCTGGTAAACTAACATAACTATGGAAAATCACCATGTTTAATGGGAAAATCAAGTATAAACAGCCATTTTCAATAGCTATGTTAGTTTACCAGAGGGTAAATGGAGGTTTCCTGAGGTTTGCGGGTACCCCCATGACACCAAGATGCCATCAAGCTCAGCAGGTCTTGCAACGAGGCAAAAATGGTCTGCGCCTCAGCGTGTCTTCCATGGGTGGTGCCACATAGATAGCGAAGTTTTATAAGTTCAATAACTTGATAATTTGGGTTTATGGATGTTTATGGTAGTTATATCATGTTATATCTATATACTTACATATAGTATCATATAGTTATAGTTACCATGGTTTGTAAAACAACTTACAACTGGGGGAGCACCACCTTGTATATCCTTCTACATATTAGAAATTAAGCAAGCAATTTATGGTGATTTAACCATTCAACATAGCACACCATCGAAGCACATGGAGGAATTTCCAGCCGCGTTTGTTTGGGGAGATCATCCTGGATATCCCAGGTAGAAAGTGGGATAGAGACATAGACATGGCACCAACCAAACGATGCATAAACCCTCATAGTTTACTCATGACCCGTTCAAAAAGGTGGTCTCTACCGTGGATTATATGATATCCCGGTATATCCACATAAATCAACATCATAATCTCGTTTAAATCACCAGATATGGTCAGGTTTAGGGGGAAACATGTGATGTTCCATATATTGAACTAAATAGCTATATAGTATAATATGACGATATGGGGGTTTCCTAAAATGGGGGTACCCCAATAGCTGGATGGTTTATAATGGAAAATCCTACTAAAGTTGATGATTTCGGGGTAATACCAGGGGTACCCCTATTTCAGGAAACAACCATATGGAATTTTCCCATGTGGGGATGGGTCAAAACCCTGGTACCTAGTGAACCCCAAAATAGCTGGTAAATGGATGTTCATCCCCCTAAAAATTATATTAATAGGTATTGATCCATACCCATTTATGAAAACTCGGATTCTTCCCGTGTAGTTCGCTGATTTTCCATGACGAGTTCAGGATCCCCTCGACTGGGGTCCCGGTCCACAACTCGCAGGTTCTGATTCCTGCCACGAAGTCCATCGTGGGGGGAGACATGGGCTCTAGATCCTTTATGATATATGTTGATAAATATAATATGATATATTTAGTATACATATATATATTATATATATATATTTGGATATATTATGATATACTTGGATTTAGAAGAATGGACTATGTTTCAATATTGAAACAACCAAACACATATCATTCCATTTTGGTTGTTTCAAAGACATTTGCTTGGCTCTATATATCTCATGTGCTCAATTATTTGCTCTACCCATATGCTCCCAGCCAGCCGTGTTGGATGAGACCGAAGGGTATCCCATATCCACATCCCTATGATATCCCATTATCATACCATGGTTATTGCTTAAGTCCCTATGTGTGTCCATATCCCCATGAATCCAGGTGCTTGAGTCACCATGTCTGCTTAAATCCCCTAGATTTTTGCGGATTTCCCCTAGGCCCTAGATTTCATGGTGAAGTCAGTGAAGTCACTAGATTTCATGGCTTGAGTCACCATATTTGATAGTTGAGTCAGTTGACTCCTCCTTTTTTATGGCTTCTATTGGCTTATATACCCTCTGGTAAACTAACATAGCTATTGAACATGGCCATTTATAGTGGATTTTCCCATTAAAAATGGTGATTTTCCATAGCTATGTTAAATTTCCAGAGGGTAAATCCTCCATGTTTAAGTCAAGTCCTCCCATCGCCTCGAAATGATCCGCAGGGGCCGAAAGGCCCGTAGGATGCGGACGCCTTTGAGGAAGCCGCCGCCGCCGGCCACGGCCAAATCCACGATGCTCACGATGACCTGCCAGGCAGGCAGACCTATCGCACCCGTAACCGAAAAAGTGCTTAGATGATGTTAGTCTTGTTGATGTTATAGATTATTCTAGATGATGTTAGGTGATCTTAGATGATGTATGATGATGTTAAATAACTTTAGTTGAATTCAGATTATGTTAAATGGTTTTGGATGATGCTATAGATGATTGATTTTAGATGATGTTAGTTGATGTTAAATGGTTTTAGATGAGGTTAGGTGATGCTATGTGATGCTAGATGGTTTTAGATGATGTTAGGTGATTATGTGCGATGATTTTAGATAGGCATAGTATAGTTCATAATATTTCAAGAACGGATATGGGATGGTTCATGGGATTTCTGAAACATGTGAATTTAGCATCTTATATAGCCGCAATTAGAAATATACAGCAACCCCCCAAACAAATGATTCAGCAAAATCCAATCCTAAAATAGTGACAAACTACTTTTCTGCATCTTTTTGGTGGTTACTATATAGCCACAATAGGAATATGTTATGGAAAATAACCAGCAAGAGTCTTGCAGCAAGAGGGATATTTTATGGAACATAGTAAGATATAAGCATTGACAAATTGGATAGCCAACAAACCTGGTAGTATACGGGAAGATGGTGGGGATATAATTTATAAAGGGTATATCATGGCAGGGCAAAGATATCAATGGATGGGTGAAGTGAAAAAACTGAAACTGGAAACCATGTTTTTGACCGCCACAATTGGGGGTTCCAATGTGGATTCAAACTTGGGGAGATACCCAAGAATTTGGGGGTGCTGGCAAACGGGAAATTTACCTTTCAGATGATTTGAACATGCTTGCTAGCAAAACCGGATGCAACTATCACATCTATCCATCTATCCAAAAAATGCTAAACTGAGCCAACATCTGTGTGATCCAGAACCTGAAACCTTGATACCAAAGCCATATTTCAGGAGTGATGCAAAGTATGATGTGAAAGGTTGACCTCCGACATGGCGTAGTGTATAATTCAAACTGACACGTTCACAAGGTCAATAAATGTCAATAATATCATCAAAAGGAGGACTTTGGCGAAAAGTCGTATTCTCCAGATATCTCCATGTTAGGTCATCTTCCATTGATTTCCAGCAGCGATCTGCAGGACAAGTGGCCACAACACCATCCAGGATATTCCAGCCATCTTTCAGGTAGGCGTTCTCGCTGAAGATCTGGGTCCCAGGGCGGTTAGTAACCATAGTTATAACCTCTTTGTAGATGGGATAGCCAATGGGGACCTACGAAGCTAGGGGTACCAACCACTTTGGAAGTGGGATGATCCTCCAAGTATGTGTATTATATATATAATACACGTGTATATGTATACGTAGCTCAATGATTCAGTGAACCCAAACATGCATGGTCAAACAAAATCGTTGATACTACAATTCAGCAAACACAAAGGAGCCACGCAATGTGGGTCTACAATTAGGGTCCCAGGTCTGAATTGGATCATGGGGCATGTTGATTTGGATCGTTGTCCATCATTGTATGTATGTCATATTCTTGGTGTAATATGAATGTGTCTGTATGTGTACATATGTATGTATGTATGTATGTATATATATATACATTTTTTGAACATATATCATCATATATCTTGGAATATCTATAACATATATAACATATTATTTCATAGTTCATAGTTTACACAAATATATAATTTATAATGATATATATATATATATTGTATATGTAATAATACATATGTATATATATATATATGTATTGTATATGCAATGTTTTAGTTTTTAGCAATGTTAAAACCCTTTCTGTTTCGGGCTGCTCCATGATTCTTTCCAAGGAGCAAGGCCAAAGGCCACGAGTTTGATGATCATTTCCGCACCAAAGAGCACCGCAAATCTCGGGGCGAGAAGTCACCGAGATTCATGGGAAAACCATGGGAGAATCATGGGGGAAAAAATGGGAAAACCATGGGAAAACCTTGGCAAATCATGGAAAAATCATGAAACACTGGGATCTAATATGATCTAATCATGAACAAATGATGGTATCATGGGGATTTTGTGGGGATATATTCCCGGTGTCAACATGGCTGGATGGGAAATTCGCTATAAATATCTATAAATGGGTATTTCAATGGGAAAATCAGCGAACTGAATGGGGGCTTTGCCATTGCCATGATTGATTGCTGGAAGGCAATAGGCTCAGAAAGTCCGGTTGTTGTGGTATTGAAGCGTCATAAACCATCCATTTTTTGTTTTTTTCCTGGGGGGTGGGGTGATTCTTAGTACCTATTAAACGATCCACATTTATTGGTGGGTATTGTATACACCATAAATGTTGAGCGATACCACCCACCTCTATCTAAGGATACTCTAGAGTGCGAGCCTGAGACAATCGCCCAAATCTAAATCTGAAATAGGGTACCACAAAAAAAAAGTTATTAAATATAGCCACAACTGTTAGATAAAAATCCAAATTTTCAGACATGGAGGTTTCCTAAGATAGGGTACCCCCAAATCATCCATTTTATTTTGGGATGTTTCATTATAAACCATCAATTTTGAGTACCCCCACATTTATGGAAGCACCCCCATGGCCAATCAAAAGAAGAGTCTTCCATGGCTGAGGATGAAACACATAGTCTCCACCGCGAATGATCTGAGGGGAAGGGATTCATGACGAGGGTCAGCAGTTGAGTCAAAAGATCATGGTAGCTTAAGCTATTTGGACAGCTTTATATATATATGTATATATAATTATGTACATATATATATATATAATTATATATAATTATGTATATATATATATATGTAATTATGTATATATATACTGTGTATATATATATGTATATGATGTATAATGGTTCAAATGATGAGTATCAAGCCTTTTTCCCCAAGTGTGGTCGATTTAGGTGAATACGATTGCCCGATCATGGGACAAACATTATTGATTTCATTCCAAAATTGAATTGAATTGAGCTCAAAACATCAATCAGGGCTCGACAAACACCATCAACACCTCTTTGGGTGTTTTGGGGGGTTCAAAGCCCCAAAAACGATTTCAGCAGTCAGATCTTTATTGCACGAATATGGATGCGCAATTTCAGGCTGTGAAGGTGTTCACAACCGCCCAACCCTTCTCCATCTGCACCTTTGAGGATAGGTCGACAATTGGCACCATACAAACGACACTATAGCAATCCCCCAAAAGATTAAAATGTTAGCAAAATCCTATAGTCCATCATCCTCAAATAGTGAGAACATCAAAATTTGTCTTTTGGGTGTTACTTTAGAGATCATCAATGAAGAAAACTGCAGAAATCATGTGGATATGAGTGGATATACCTCGCCAACAAAAAAAGGGGCCCAATGTGTAATTGACCAACCAAAACCAGGGCATGTAATCATATAAGCAATCACTGCCCAATTCTTAAGTAAGACCTCGTGTTTGTTGAGCTCCCGATGTTGTTCTTCGTAAGCTCTCCATTCATGTTTCCCAGGCATTAAAAGGATCTCAAAAAGATGCCGTTTCCAGGTTCCAGGATGTTTCCGTGAGGTTTCCCCTATCATTTTCATGCTTTCAACGGTTGTATCTATTTTGGATTTCCATATAGCATATAGCAACCAAACAAATAGAAACGTAATTTGTCACTATGGATCACAGTTGTAGTAGGATTGTTTTTTCGATCTTTCTGGGATTTGCCCTCAATAAATCACAAAATCAATGGGTTTCCCAATTACTATCATGTCATGTCAATTCGTCCTATTCATTATTTCTATGCTTTGGTTTCCCTTAAACCAATCCCATTCAATCTCCCCATTCAATATCCCATGATATTCCCACTCATCCCTTCCCCCGTAAAAAATTGAACGCACCCCATAAACCATTGTGGTTTAGTAGGGGGCAAAACAACATATATTTGGGATAATACAATGGCGGTGTGGAAAAATGTTAGGGCGATGGATTTTCCATTGTTTTCTCGTTTTTGTATCCCATGATATCCCAGCAAATCACCAGAAAATGGTCCGATGACTTTCCCAGTAAAACCATCCAGTTAGTTCTGGAATTTCCCAGCCATGGGGCTGATGACACCCCATTAATCTCCCCATCAAAAATGTCATTCTCAAATCACCATTGAGTCACCATTGTGTGTTGGTTAAATCCTATAAACACAACGTTTTTGCTTGTTCTTGTTCCCTTATCCTGGTGTTTTTACCCTATGATATCCCATGAAGTCCCGGCCCCACGACTCCCTTGCCTGGGTGAGGGTGGCCTTTGGATCTGCCAATGGTGTGTCACTGGCCTTCGAGGCTAGGAAATTCCCATCACTGGAGCGCTCTCAATGGGAAGATATGGGGAAACGCATCCATCGATGGGTGTTTTAATGGGAAAATCATGGAAAATCCAGCAACAAAATATGATAAAATGGAGGTTTATAGCTGAGAACATCATCGAAGTCTTGAACTATTTCGGGTGGACTTTGCAGCCACGAGTAGATGATTGACCTATCAAGTCTACAAATAATCCCATACCCCTTTCATTCAATAGTCACATACTATATACGCCAATTAAAAAAAACATGTAATTATGAACTTATGAACCATAAATTGTTGAGTATCGGGTTATATTGGGTCCCATACCCCTAATAAGTAGTTATAAGTTATACAAGGTGAGCATCCCAAACGATAGCTAAGTTGACGCACGTGACTTGGTCAGCCTTTGGGTTTATGCGGGATACAACGATAAAACTCATGGGGGGAACTCCCCTTGTGTCATGCACGTTGTTCACTTTAAATGTAGATGTATAAGTATAAGTCATGACATTCTATATAATGGGGAATGTAACATATATATATATATATATCATACATCTATAGTCTATAGTATATGTGATTGTTATTAAGTAAATAGCAGCCACATATAATATATATATATATATATACATATATATATATACAATATATGTATACATACATGCGGGTTTACCCAGCCTGTCATTCCATGAAATACTGGTTAAGAACCGGATTCCATGGATTCAGATAATCCACAATGCATAAAGATTAAAAGGTATGGTTGGTTATGGTACTATTTAAAAAAACATCGACAAAAAAAAGAAAAAAACACTCAGAAAACCTGCAGTTGTGAGCGTTGAAAAGAAACACGCTGTTTGGATACATTCAGTGATTGTTTGAGAAGAAAAATGTTGCGATTCTGGAGACCTTTGTCAGTTGGGGGATTTACGTATCTTTGGAGAACGGGTTTCCAGTGGATGGAGACACTTTGAGACAGATACTTCCTTACGGAAACAAATGGTGTTTTCACAAAAACCAAACAACACACCAAAAAGTTTGACAAGCAGCACCAAATCGTAGCGAAACCTTTTGGCATGATTCAAATAGACTAAGGTTAAACACTGTATACTGAAGTGAATGTGAATACATTTTTTCTACTTCCCACTGAGCAAGCAAATAAAAACCGTCGAAACGTACTGCCACAAAGACCACCCATTGTTTTTTTTGCGGTCGACCATTGTGGGTTGAGGTTCCCAGCCATTCCAATGCAAGAGACCAAAATGCACACCAGGATGGCATTGTCAAAAACCTGGCGGCTGTGCTATTAAGTAATTAATGTGGGGATTTGTCCAAGAATTGAAGTACGCAGTAAACGCGGTCACAAAATGGTGATGATGATTTGGACACTGATGGCCACTCAATAATTAGCAAACCTGCGGTTTCAAAACCAAGGGATATTGGATGTGGAAAGAAAAGAAATGGTGCAGTGGATCTTTATCTCAGCCAATTGAAATTGGATCACTCCTACAAAATCCAGCGAGGGATGTCCGCCTTTTTTTTGCTCAGCACCCATCAAGAAGCTGCCCGGCTAAAGGCTACTGAAATGTCGTTGGATCTGAGAAGCACCATTGGGTCGACAGTCGACACTGGATGCCCCAAACGCATGGAAGTGTTGTCCACCACCAAGATCGATGGTTCCTATGCAATTTCAATGATAAACCACTGGATTCTGGGGTCCCCAAAATTTCTCTCAATCCAGCATTAGCCAATTACAAAGATTACCTAGGGATTGATGGACTTTTCGATGGGTCCCCTAGCCATTTACACTGATCTGGCTCTTTGACCAACTTAACCCCTGAACAAAAGCAAGCGCACCTTAAAACGATCGCCCTGGATCTGAACCTGACACAAAATGCCCGCTGGCAGCTCCAGAATTTGCAGATGATCAATTAGCTTAATAATGGTTGATAAAATGGTCAATCATAGTCAATAATGGTCAATATGTGGCTAATAATGGTTACTAATGATTGATAGTGGAGAAACAACCAGCAAGAATGACCCGGTGACCCATTTTCTTGGCAAACTGTTTGGGACGTTCTGGGTTTTCGTGTGTTGACGACACGGTCATTTCCTTGGTTTCTCCGGGAGAACTGGCAGCACTCATCATGCTGCATTTAACAGGACCTGGACAGGACTGCTGCCACGATCGGCCATGTGGTAATTTAGTATAGATGCTGAACATGGCAGCTAAAAACGCGACGGGCAATCACTTAGAACATAATTTTTCAAAATTTTGGATCCTCGACAGTTGGAACATGTTGTTCCATCACATTTGGAACATACAAGTTAGAACATCAATTAATTACATGTTGATTTGATCCACGATGTTCTAAGTGTGAGGCTCTGTGCACCCATCAGTACTTGTAATCACATAACAATCATAACATGACTTAAGGAGCAGCTGCTTCAACCTTATTTTTCACTGTCTGCGCCAGATCAAAGCACTACACGATCCATCTAAAATTCATGACCGACGCAATATGCAAAGCAAAGTGTGAAATTGAAAGAAAAGGTGAAACTGACAAAATTTGGTTCATTCATGGTTGATTTACCTATATTTCCCCATGAAACAGGGTTGAAAGGACAAATTGTTGGACTTTGTCAGTTGGTCAAGGCTAAAAGTTTCTGTCTCGGACAGCTCTTTGGGGTCAAATCAGTCCACAAAGGACAGGCAGTTGGAACTGGAAAACAAAAGCTGAAAATGTTCGACTAAGAATGGATGCGAATAAAAGAAAAGAGCTGTGGGACTTTTTCAGTTACAGGTTTGGGTGCGAAGAAAAGATGCACCTGTTGAGCGTCTCCCTCGCCTTGGGGCCCTCCCAGTAGGATAAAAGGTTGGGACTGGAAAGCAACGCTGTGTTGCAAGTTCGAGGTTGTGTAAGGAAGACACATTCACCATGGTTTAGAAGTAGGTGGGGGACCCCCACACTTAGAACATCGTGGAACATCTGCTTCAGCTAAGTTTTTGATATATATATATATATAATTAATTATATATTACAGTATATCTATATATCATGTATATATATATATATTGATTTAGTGTATATAACAGTATCATATTATGTTTTAAGTTCGATGGTCACCGCAGGGAATGGTACTGTTTCAGATGCTATAGTGCTTGATGTCAAGTATTCTCATACATGCATTTTATATTACATATCCTGTGTGGGATATTCTAAGTGTGGAGCATATCGATATGTTCTAACTCCAAGTCCCCCGGGTAACTCCTATGTTTTTGGTGTCCAAATGATGTTCTAAGTGATTCTCCGTCTCCATGTAGTTCATGTACCCATTAAACATTGTGATATTCGATAGCTATGTAAACACCAGAGGAATTCAGAGGTTTCAGAACACCCAACATCCTTCCTGGGCGTTGACGCGTTTCGGCTCCCAACCTGCCTCGAAGGAAAGGATGCCTTTGCACAGCCGCCTGTCAACGAAGGGGGCTGGCTGATGGTTGGGATGGATCTGCCATAGATCCACCAGCCGAAGCTGCCCTCTGTTGTACCCCGGAGCCCTGTGGTTTTGGACAATTGTGGTCAACAATTGCATATTATATATATATACCATCCCCAAAATGATATCACATATATTACCTAATATAGACTCTGGAAATTAAAAAAGTTGCTGGCAACTCATCTTCCGTCCTCACGGCGTGATTTTCGCTGAAGATGCAGAGGGCATAGCCCCGGGGCCAAACCAAAGTCCTGCAGGCGAGCCTTGCCAAACTTGCCACTGATCTGGGAAAAATATAGCAATTCACAAACCTGAAATAGGCTATATTGAATTGGGATAATTCCCCTTACTCTTCCAGTGTTTCAACCTCCCAGGAAATGCCTGCTATTCCGAGGTGCTATGCCATCTGTTTGATCGAGGAAGTTTGGTCGCTTGGTTCCGATGAAACCAAATCTAGGGGAGGTATCTGTGGAAAACGAATTAAGTTAAATACTGGTTGGCGGTTTCAACCCCTCTGAAAAATATTAGTAAGTTAGGATTATTATTCCCAATATATGGAAAAATAAAACATGTTCCAAACCACCAACCAGAATAATATAGGATACACTTATTACATCTTATTACTGTTGGATGTTGATTAGTGGATACCACCCTCTCCTCCCATTTCACAACCATCCCACTATCAGTGTACAATGTGAATAACGCAATAAAATTACACAAAATTGGTTTCACATCATCATTTTAGTTTTCATGGTTGTAGCTGGGCAGCTTCATTACCCCATGGGAAATGTTCGCCCTTTCTGTTTCTGATGTGCCTTGCAAGCATTTCAGATTGGTTGAGATAGGCTGCCTATATAAATCCCACCATAGCTATGGAAAATCACAGTTCTTGAGGTAAATCATCTATAAAATGGCTATCTGTATCATACAAGGTGGTCCCCCAGTTACAAGTTGGTTTATAACCCCATTAAGTACAGATATATCCCATATAAACCTTTATGTGCACCATATAGTTACTGGATTTACAAACCAACTTAGCTATCTAGGAACCACCATAATCTATATGTTCATGGTGAAATCCCTATCTTTAGTCACTGGCCATCTCAGGAACCTAAATTGGAGGTACCTACCATATATAAGGCCTATGTAAGGCCTATGTAAGTGAATATCCCAGCAAAATATGGCCTTATATGGTACAGTACCTCCATTTTAGG
>Ga0126342_10002986_pt1 | contig 27355 bp, 18 predicted proteins | sample Cyp1metagenome_FD_92528 | JGI IMG/M metagenome (GOLD analysis project Ga0126342, IMG submission 92528) | Coral microbial communities from Lord Howe Island, Old Settlement Bay, Australia - Cyphastrea 1 metagenome | ecosystem: Host-associated > Invertebrates > Cnidaria > Coral ... | reverse complement strand
TGGAACCCCGCTCTTTTGCCACAACTTAGGCATTCGCAAAATTTCTTTACGACTGGCTTGGTGAGCCATGACAACGGCTATCCATCTTTGACGTGCAAGGCCTACAATGGCCGGGTATTTTTGGTATTCTTAACAACGTGCCTTGATGCGTTGTTGAATCAAATCGGTGATGATCAAGAAGTTACCCTTGCATTCTGCACAAGCAAAGCTATGTGTGTGTGAGCTTTGATCGCATAGAACGATATGACCGCTACTTGACAAATTCGGAAGCCCGGGAATTGCATGATGCACTAATGGGTACCGTATATGGTTTACCAAAAATTGGCTCTTTTGAGCCATAGGCAAGGCATCTCACGGTGGAAGCTTCTCCCCAAAGTACATTGTGTAGTTCACTTAGCTGAGGATGCACTTGCATCACTTGCATTCAAATATAATTGCAAGTACCACCATTGTTTTAAAGATGAAGGCCACATCGGCCTTCTAAAAAAGTTGGCAGTGATGGTGGCCAAACCCCTTATGGAATGGCGAATCCTTTTGAGGTGGCAATTGAGGTTGGTATCATGGATCCCAGGAACAGGAGAATGATAAAATTCCAACTTCAAATTCTTCTTTCATGGTCCAACCTAACTTGTAAAAAATCATTATGTGTTGATTATAATTTGGGAACCTGTTCCTCCAGATCCTACACCAGTTCAACCGAGATGCTGGGTCCAACTCGCTGTTGAATGCCAGCGAAAGGGTCTTGACGTGGTGGGTTGGCTGGGACCTGCTGAGGGGAACCCCTGGGGATATCTATAATCATAAAGATGGGATGATCACCAATAGGATTCATATACCCTTCTAGCACATTATGGGATGGAACATCCTCATGTTTGATGTTTGAAGCCTTCACCCAGAAATTCAAATCCCATTACATTAATGGAGATTACCGTTAAATGGGGTTTCCGCAAATGATCGTGATTTTTATAGTCGGTATGCATTATGCATAGTCGGTATGCAAAAAACACCTACATCAACAAATGGCTGCAAATAAGTAGACCTAATGATTGCTAGGGATATTACTGAAATATTAGGTATATAACTAACGGTACCCCTGGAAATAGATGAGTCAATGCGAAACAAAAATACACCAAAAAAAATCTGTGGTTAGATACACTCAAAATAGTGATTTGCTGCTCAAAATATGGTACCACAGATTTGAATGTGTTAGTCATGAATAAATGGTCAATACTGAAACTAATATACCCAATATACTCAAATCTGTGGTCCATAGGGCTTGATTTTTGACTCATCACTCTGAAACATAGGAGAGAATGGTGTATATATATATATGGGCGTTTCCTAAAATGGGAGCACCCCTAAATGATCCGCTTTATTTTTGGATTGTCCATTATAAACCATTCATTTTGGGGTACCTCCATATATGAATATGTGTTTCTTACAAAAAACCATATTCTAAAATGGGAAGACTTTTGAACATACCATATTCTATCTACTTCAGGATGATTGAGTCTGGGATAAAAGTTGGCACGGCTATATGGTGGTTAAGGCATTCCTCCGAGATGATTATAGAAAAATAGTTCAAAAAGAGTTCATCCCTGATTCCTAGTGAATAGACAGCCATTGAGAAATTGAATCTTCATTCTCTTTGTCTTCGCCGAAGCGCACTCCATAAGTTTCAACCAATGAGAAACTCCAGATCTAAAGCCAATTAACATTATTAAACATATTTTACCACCATTTACCATCAATTTGCCATCATTTGCCATCATTTACCATCAATTTACCTGGAATGTTTGTTCAGCTGGGGATTACTCAATATCAACCAGAGGGACATTTAAGGAACATTTTTTGTGGCAAAACCTGCATGCTTGGTGGATATATAACCTCCATTTTTTTTGGTTTGCCATAAACTGTGTTGGTGAAATTTTCTCGCGTTTGGGGCTGTAAAATTCACCATGGTTTCATTGAGCTGAATCAACATGAATCAACCATTGGGCTGATGTTTAAAATTCACCATAATTTTCTTGCTTCATCAACAGGTGTTTTTTTTAAGTGCCCGGAAGTGCCCATGCTGGCTGGATTTCAACTCGTCCTCCTCCTGCACTCGCAGCTTTTCTTGTTGTGCTTCTTCCTGGCTTCGAAGCAATTCCTGGAGCCGGTCGAGTTACGAAGGGCGATGTTGGTTGGGCTGTTCTTGGATGTGCGGCCCGCACTTAGTAAGTGTAGAATCCAGATATAAGCCATATAATCTCATATATATATATTATAATAGGGGACATTCCATATGTATGTATATATATGTGAATAACTGGGGGTATAACCCATTTACTAAGTAGGATGCCCAAGTTGGTAGAAAAACCACGGATCATCGCTGATTCGCGGGATGATCCAACTATTGAGGTAGTCTCCAAGCGATATTTGAGTTGGTAATGCCTCAATAGTTTTAAATGATTTACCGGTTACCAATTGTAGCTATATTATATATTTAAATGTCCAACTATTGAGGTAATGTTTTAAATCCCGGCAACTGGACATTTATAAATGATTTACCAATTGTAGCTATTGTTAATAGTGTTTTTCCCCATAGATTTCCCATAGATTTCCCACCTTGGCCCCGGCCCACCACCCCACCATTTTCATCGTCCTGCAGCTCCTCATGGCCCAGCTGCAGTTTCTGTGTTGCCAGCTCCAATCGCTCCTTGAAGTGGAGCACCTGGCGCTTGAACTCAATGGATGAGTTTTCACGGGAAAATCTTCACCGGAAACCATCGATTTTCCCATGAAGATCATGGGGTGTTCCTGTAATAATGGTTGGCTATGTTCATTAGCCTCTGGTAAACTGACATGGCTGTGGAAAATCACCATTTTGAGTATGCAAATCAACTATCAATGGTCATGTTCAATAGCTATGTTAGTCAATACCGGGTAAACAGTGCGGCACACCACGGAAAAACGTGAGATTTTAGGTCGCAAAACAAAACACGGTGGTTCCACCAACATGAAGCAACCAGAAACGGGAGACCAACGATGAAAGACTACCAAGGAAAAAAGGGGAACCAAACAAAATACCCTCTGGTAAACTAACATAACTATGGAAAATCACCATTTTTCATGGGAAAATCATGGAAAATCCACTATAAATGGCCATTTTCAATAGCTATGTTAAATTATCAGAGGGTAGTCTTCACAAGATTGAATCAACCAGAGTGGGTCGCCACACTGATCCACACTGAGCTTGTTGCCCATTCAATTTATATCAGCCAATGATCCACTAGGTCCTAGGTTGGTGCACTATTTAAGAGGGGTTTCCATAGTCATGGGGGTACCCCCAAGACCATGGATGGTTTACAAATGGAAAATACCATAAAAACATGGATGGTTTGGGGGTAGCCCTATTTCAGGAAACCTCCATTTCTTGATGATCCAACAGTTTCAATGGTTTCATCGGGTCCCAAAGACCTGCTTCTGAGTAGTGCCCAGCTCCTCCTGTCGGCGCTGGGTGTCGAGTTTTTGCATCTGAAAGAGCACAAACATATCCAGAGTATCCTCTTCAAGCACTATCATCATCATCATCATCATCATCATCATCATCATCAGATCATGGTGAAATCATCCCCAATTCTTGAAATAAGATGTTGAGCAGAAACTAAGTCGCCTGAAACACCGCACTTGCTCAGTGCGGGGCACCAGCCAGGCCCCCCAGGGGAGGGATCAAAAAATATTCCACTGGAACCCCTCGTTTTCTATGGCCTTTGCAACAGTTTCGAAACGAAACCGAACATTTCTGTGGCATGTGCAGCGCTTTGGAAGTGGAATCGGGCATTGGACCTGCTGGAAATCACTCATTTTGTGAACAGGTTGGAGATCGACGCTGCCGTTTCGACGATATTTGCAACACTTTGGAGTTCAAACCTCTCATTTTCGATGGTTGGTCTTAAACTTATTTAAAGGTTGGTTCAGGGTTATTGAGGGTTGGTTCAGGGTTGGTTTAGGTGTTATTTAGGGTCGGTGTATGGGTTGTTTAAGGGTTATGTTGGGTTTATCTAGGGTTAGTTTAAAGTCTATTCATGGTTTGCTTAGGGTTGATTGAGGCTTGGTTTGGGTGTTATTTGAAGTTGGTTTCGGGTCTAATTACGGTCCTTTTTTGGGATTATTTAGGGTTGGTTCAGGGTTAGCGTAGGGTTGCCTTATGGTTTTCTGGGTGTTGTTTGAAATCTTATGTAGAGTTGGTCAAGGATGTATTTAGGTTGCGTTTAAAACTTATTTAAGGTTGGTTTAGTGTTTGTTTGCGGTTTATTTAAGGTTGGTTAAGGGTTTATGTAGGGTTGGTTTAGGCTTTGTTTAGCTTTCATCTAAGACCTATTGGGTAAGGTTTTGTTTTAGACTTATTGAGGGTCGGTGTTTGGTTTATTTGGGGTTGGCTTAGGGTTTATTTAGGGTTGGTTTGTGGTTTGTTTAGGTGCTAGTTAGGGTTGCTTTAGGGTTTGTTTAGGGTTGGCTTACGGATTATTTGGGGTTGGTTAGGGTCATGTAGGTGTTGTTTAAGTTTTCCTTAGGGTCGGTTTAGGGGTTGCTTAGGGGTTGGCTTAGCGTTTAGGTTTCGTTCAAAACTTATTTAGGCTTGGTTCAGGGTTAGTTTAGGGTTTATTTAGTTTGTGTCTAGGGTTTATTTAGATTTCGTTTAGACTTACTGAAGAATGGTTTGATTGCTATGTGGGGTTGGTTTAAGGATTATTTAGGGTTGGTTTAAAGGTTATTTAGATGTTATTTCAAATTATTCGAGGTTGGTTTAGGGTGTATGTGAAGTTGGTTTATGGTTTACCTTGGTGTATGGCTTATATAGGGTTGGTTTAGGTGGTAATTAGCGGTGGTTTAGAATTTATTTCGGGTTGGCTTAACATATATCTAAGGTTGGTTTAGGGTTTCATTGGTCAGGTTAGGCTTCGTTTAAGACTATATAATTGATGGTTGGTTTAAATAAGGTTGGTTTTGGTTTTTTTTTTGGGTTGGTTTAGGGTTGGTTGAGGATTTAGGCAGAGTTGGTTTGTGGTTTGTTTAGGTGTTATTTACGGTTTATTTAAGGTTGGTTAAGGGTTAGTTTAGGGTTTGTTTACGGTTGATCTAGGGTTGGTTTAGGTTTCGTTTAAAACTTATTTCGGTTTGGCTCAGGGATTATTAAAGTGCTCTTTTACGGCTGGTTTAATTAAGGTTTATTTCGAATTGGTTTGAGGCACTGCAGTCACCAAAGGATGGAAGGACCAAGGGACCAGAGGATGAGAGGACCAGAGGACCGGGAGATAAAAAGCCACAAGATTTGAAAAGGGCCAAAACACTGCACCACCGCAGGAGATATGAATATGTATGTTTGATCCCTTATATAAATAATTCTTTATTGATGCCAATATCATCTTTATTGTTTGATGCCTTAAATATTTTACTTTTGAACCCCATGTCTTCCCAAGAAACCACTTAGTATACCTATCTTAGCCAACCATCGCTTATCAGTCATATGATCCTGCTTGAAACCCTACTTGAAACCCATATGTTTATTATACCTGGATCAAGACATGCTCAAATCCCTGGTGTTAAGATTGGGTACTCCAGGAACTGTAAATCCCGCAGATCCTTCAGACTGGACCCTTGAATCAACCAATGGTTGGCCTCGTGTCATGAAAAGAAAAATTGCTGTTACCCCCTGGCCTATCCCACTGCAGCATTCTTCAGTTAATCCCAACCGGTCATAACCAGTTCATCCTGGTAGCTTGAGAGCGAGATTCACCTTTCTTGGATTCACAGAATCCCCACTTTTTTTAAGGGATTTTTTTTTATGCCCGAACTACTCAGAAAAACCCGGGTTTTGAACATTCCTCACTTAGAATAGTAACTATAATAGTTACTATAGTAACTATTCTAAAATGTAGAAACTATCATAGTTATCATAACATGAAATAATGAAACTGTTACTATATATTAATATGTTAACTATAGTAACTATCATACAAAACGGATCGATTCCCCAATGCTGATGGGCTCCTGAACGCTCTGAAGTCGCTTCTCTGCACTCACCCGTTGCCGGCCTGGCGATGAAGCACGAGGATTCTGGAGGATTTTTACCAAGGCAAAATACAAATGTGTATGTATAATATATATATATATATATATATCATATGGTATGTATTATGTACTATTTATTATATTATGATATGTGTGTACATATATATATATGTTTTCATAGTAATTCAGGGTGTATATATAAGTCCAGAAAGTGTATAAACATCACCAGCCGATGGACAAAACTACTTGTAGGCTTATACAGTTGGAATGGAGTGTCCCCGTTTTCCTCCTAACCGTGCCCTGAGGCACTTTGCAACATTTATGACATATATCTTATATTGTCAACAGAAACATTACAGTCAATCATGTCAAAATCATGTCAAGACATCGCAAAAACACATTCAACACAACAGAATGGTTGCATTGACCTCGGGACCTCGTTCAGAATATCACCCTGCACGTGCCATTACAATATGATCAAATCAGGTAGGACTCCTGTTGGGTCCTGTTGGGTGTAGAATAGTGATACAGCTAGTGCGAAGAAAACTCATCTTTGCAAATCCAGCCCCATCATAACATTGCAAAAATAATGACGTTCAACCTCAAGATGTCATGATCAAAGCTAACAATATACTATTAACATGATATTGTACTATCTACTTTCTAGTAAATGTTGTGTTTTGAAGAAATACTACAGTAGGTTATATAATGTTACATATATATATATATATGTGGGATGTGCCCATCTATATAACACAAATTGTCTTTAATGATTTGATATACATGATAAAATGGATGAAGGTGGCTTGGCATAGGATAGCAACATGGACACACCTCATTCCAACTTATACAAAGTGGGACCCCCGAGTTACAATTTGGTTTACAAAGCCCATTAACTATAGTTATGTCCCGCATAAACCAACAAAGTAACAATAGTACTTTCTGGTATGGTTACGCATAATACTACTATTCTGAAATATACCCCCCATTTAACTATAGTAACTATAGTTAAGCAAGTTATTTACATCAACTTAGCTATCATTTTTCGGGGCCCTAGGCACCCCTCACGTAACTCGCATCCTGGGATTTGCTACCGAGGCAGAAGTTTTAAGTGGCTTCAACTAATCTCTGCGATTCGACATCATAAAATCAGCTATACACTATAGAAATCTATAGAAATCCCATGAAATCCCTATGTTTTTTGGCTGAAATCATACATTTTCCCATGAAATCCCCCATTTTTTCTGGGTGAAATCACCCTTTTTTCCACCTGCATCTTGGACTCGCAGCTCCAGTTGCCGTGTATCGCCCCGGCGTTGTCGGTCCCGCTGGTAATCTGCGATATGTTCGAAAATTCGGGGGTTTCGCGGTGTCAAACGTGGCGATTGCATGGAAAATCCCCTAGAAACCATGCGAAAATATGGGAAAATCATCGGAAAATATGGGAAAGTGTGGGGTAATATGGGGAAAATCATGGGAAAATCCCCGAACTAAGAATGATGAAATTGCTGGGATTTTCGATGGCCATGTTCGATTCACCGGGCATATCATGGAACTAACATAGCTATCCACTAAAAATGTTGATTTTCTACAGCTATGTAAACGTTTACCAGAGGGTACTAATATGGTTTAGGTAGAAGTGGCCAAGAAAATTATACTGATTATATTTTGGGTTTGTTTCAAACTATGGGATTTGCCCAACAAATTGCCTTTTTCATCGAAAAAAAAATTGTGTCGAATTCCATTGGAGGGGTTGGGCATGGTTTGGCAACAGAGTTGCTCTGTAAAAAACCAGGTACAAGGGGTGGATAAACTGGGTAAAGAGATAACATTACCCTATGGTAAATAAACATAGACCCTGAAAATCACCAATGTTTAATGGAAACTAGTCTTCCAACCCCGATGACTGCCAGGGTCTATGTTAATTTACCAGAGGGTACCAAGTGACCCTCCAAAAGTGGCCCTTCACGACTTTGCAGCAACCCTGATCATTGAATCCAAGATTTTAGGGCTCAATCTCCCCATTAAATCCATCCTAGTGAATGGTGGTCCCCATCCAAGTGGTGGTTTAATGTCTTCCAACCTCTCAAAGTATGTACAATTTTGATCAAGATGGGGAACCAAGATAGGGGATATTAATATACTTATATATATATATATATATATATTCAATTACATCTACCAGAATCTACCAATCTGTATTGTACTTTATATAGCGTGTATTTATAGATGTAGATGTATCCCAATTGCATCCAATTACTATCTTTATATGTCCAAGTTTGCCCTACATTATCCCGATTCAATTCCACTATATGCCCATCAAATGCTTGGTGTTCATCATGTTTTCCAGTATACCTTCATAATATCCCCATCAATAATAAATATTCATAGGATACCTAAAAGATATCAAGATGTTAAATTACCAGAGTGTATGTGCAATCTTTACATCCCCAAATTGATTATCCAACAATGTTGATCTGGTTGGTGGTATACCTACCCCTCTGAAAAATCATGGAGTTCGTCAGTTGGGATGATTTTCCATTCCCAACTGTTTCTAAAGTCATTCAAAATTCCATGCTTCCAACCACCAACCAGTGATTATTAACCATTTATTAACCATCATTAACCATCATTATCCCATACTAAACCAATGTTCCAACCACCAACCAGTGATTGTATATACCAACCAAAGGACTTGATTCAGATCGGGGTGGAGTACCCCCGGGGTCATTGGATTCTGATCGGATCCGGGTCGGTGGAAAAGGGAGGATACCCCCGATAACCCCTGTTTCGTAGAGAAACAGTGGAAACCTTTTTTTGGCAAAAAAAAAATAGGGGGTCCATATATCGAAAAAAAATAGAGAAAATAATGAATCACCATTATTATATAGTATAACCAATATTAGCGTGAAGAACGTGGTGTCCCATCTAAAAACACCATTGGGTTCGGGCATGTTCCCATTCAAAAACACCATCTATATTAATATGTGGTGAATATAGTTAACATATACACCATTAATATCACCACTATCCTTCTTCATCAACATTTACATATAAATATAATTAACCATTCAGAGAGATTTTCCCACAAAAGAAATATATTTGGGAAGAGTTGGAATTTTCCCATTCAAAAAACACCATTTATACATATTTATACTACTATATGCTTAATATACTGAACACCTACACCATGATTATGACCAAAAAAGTCATCACCATTTTCAGAAAACCGAATCTGGGCATTTCCCATTGTCAACGTCAAAATCATATAAAATCATGACATTAAACTATGACTCAAAAAAGGTCATCACCATCTTCAGAAAACCATGAAAACCTCGCCATTTCCCATTGTCAACCTGAAAAATCTGGGTAAATTATTATATTTCACTAACCTGAATTAAGGCCATTTGGGGATGATTTCCCTTATAAGCCATGATTCCAGTGAGGTCGCAGTGAGGTCGTTATAATTTACCCAGAAAAATTCATCTCCAGCTGCAGCCCCACCTGCCGCCAGTTCCTCCTCCTGCACGGCCAGCTTTTGGACCAGCGCCTCCAGCTCCGCCCGCAGGCGCTGCCGTTCGCGCTCACACCTGGGACGAACTGGGACGAAGGGAGGGACGAGACGAAGGGATGGAGATGGAGCCGAGGCTTTCCAATGTTGATCTACTTGACTTAAGGCAGATATGTTGAACCATCAACAAATGATGTATATTTATATATACATATCCCAGATATGTTTGGTTGATCTACTTTTTAAGGCAGATATGTTGAACCATCAACAAATGATAGAAGTATCCCTACAAGTTTGGAGGGATGGAATGATGCTGGACTTTCCTATAGGTGGTTTTATTGTTGATATTCGTTGGGGGACCAAAAGAAACCACTCATGTGAACAAGAAATCCACCCACGATTTTTGCGCCCTTATGCCGGATGATCATCTCTGGGTTCTCTCATTAAGATGGCATGAACGCTACAAGTACTGTACCAACAGGAGTCTGACTGCTTGGATATGTGGAACCAGCGACCAGCATTAAATGCTTTTTTGGTGCTGCTGATATTCCTGCTTATCGTGGGTTGTCTGACAACGCAGCACCCACTATTCCAATGGATTTCGACTTAGATTGGCCATAAGTTGAGGTATCCCCTCATTTTACAAAACCTATATATATATATATGTATGTATGTATGTATGTATGTATATATATGTATGTATGTATGTATGTATATATATGTATGTATGTATATATATACATATAAACATACATAAACATACATCCCATTCTATCCCATTCTATCCAACTGGTTAAATTCCGTTCTGGATATGATGGCCACTGAAATGACTAAACTGCCCCTTCACGTTGACGTTCTGGACGTCTCGGTCCAAGAAACGTGGCACTGCTTTGCTCCTCCTGCTGCATGCGCGAGGACGTCTCCTCAAGAGGCTTCTCGTTCTTTTGGATTTTTTTTTAGCCCATCTCTTGGATGGTTTATAAACCCCATGAATACTATAGTTATAGGTACCATAAACCATAGTGACATTGGAGTTATGTTCACCAACTTAAAGCTATCGTTTGGGGGCCCCACTTTGTAGTGATTTTCGAAATTATCCTTACAAAATAAAAAGGTAGATAAGTAAGAATTACCCTTTTCATCTTTTCGTACTGATACTTGTGAGTCCAGTCCCCCATCTCTTGTTTTGGCTTCCTAAATCCCAGCAGCTCCTTGAATGACAAAAGGCAAATGTCCGCGGTGGATCTCATCCCCAGGTCTGAAATGTACAACTGAGCCATGAAAAATGCCCCACTCCCAGACCCATCACAGTCTAATGTTGGCGAATTACTAATAGCTATCCTAGGAGTCATTATGATTGTCCTCAACCACGTAGTATGATACACTATAAATAAATCTGCTGCAATAAGCATTATTGGTATCATAAAAAAATACCAGGTATTAAAAATACCACTATCTGATAATCAGCCATTAAAAATACCAGGTATTAAAAATACCACTATCTGCTGCAATAAGTGGATTTAATGCTACTATAAATACCCCTGTTGATGACTATAAATATCTACTATAAATTAGTAACCAATCATCAACAGGGCTATTTTATAAAGGCCTCGTCCTGCCGCTCCTCCAAAGTACGTTGCTCCTCTCTGCATTGCCTCGAGGCACGAATGTGAACTGCTCAGTGGAGCCTATGTGACCCGGTGTTACAACTTCCAGACTAACATAGCTGTGGAAAATCACCATCTTTAATAGGAAAATCAACTATAAATGGGCCATTTTCAATAGCTATGTTAAATTACCAGAGGGTACAACTTCCAGACAATCAACACATAGGAGGTTGACATTTGCCACAACAAACTCTCATTGCTTGGCTACAAGTGTGCTCCAAAAAGTCATAGACTCACAAACAGAATCATGGAAGCCAGTCAGCAAAACAATGGAAAAACCTATGACAGTCAGCAATCGCAAAGCCAACTGGAACGCCAGAACTGGATGGCATGGATACGAGAAAACCATTTCAGAAAGATCACTATGATCCGATGCTTATCCCATACTAACCGTTACTAACCCATGCCAACCCATACTATCTCGTATATCAAAAACCCCATATATATATACCATATATCTGGGTAAATTATAATATTTCACTAACCTGAATTAAGGCCGTTGTTGTTGCACGTTGGTTTCCCGGCCGCCTCCCTGCAATGCGAAGAGGCTGCCTTACCTGAATTAAGGCCTCACATGGGGATGATTTCCCTTATTAACCCAGATATGTATATAATTGTATATATCCCCATCTTGTTTCCAGACCTTCTGTGGCGAGGCAGGCACATCTCAACCAACCGGCCCTGGGTTTGGCATCCCCACGAGCTCAAGCGTTCACAGTCCTCGTTGAGGCTGTGCGCTGCCTGCGGGCCGGGTGGTTCCAATGGATTGGTTTAGTCGGGAAAATCTTAACCGGAAACCCATGGGTTTTCACCATCAAATTTGATGGGCTTTCCTGTTAAAATTTTCCAGTAAATCCAATTCTGTGAATGTAGCTTGTCACGGATTAATATGGATCAATCATGATTTATCACACTGAAAGGCCGTGTTTCTGCGCGCACATTCAATGAGACCCGACTTGAGCCTCTCGCGTTTCCTTCTGGCTCTCTACTGAAAAGAATCTGAGCCCGACTTGCCCAGCATTCTCATGTGCTTCGGGCTTGGCACCACTTTGCACACAGGCCCAGATGGAATTGGAAGAATCAACAGGGCAGGTTTTCCTGCAACATGCACTGTACTCCGTGCCTCTCTCAGTTGTGTCCTACTCAAGACGTCATACTCAAGTTCGCTTGAAGTTTTCTTCTTCAAAACCATGGCTGTGTATGGCGGTAGTAGCTCAGCCTCATTCGGAGAAAAGCTCACAGTCTCAATGCTGCGCCCGACCCCTTCTGGCGAATTGAGTTTGATCATGTAGGTCTCTTGGAACATTGATGCCAGACTTTGACTTTCTGAAGTAGAAAGGCAGTATGGGACTCGCCAAGGGCATCCAGTGCAACAAATCTTCGGAGTCCGAGCGCAAAGCGTGGTGCGAAGGTTTGAAGACCTTATTTGATGTGTATACCATATACCCCATATATTATAGACCTTATACCCCATATATACCATATACCATATACCATATACCATATACCATATACCATATACCATATACCATATACCATAGTATATGTCTATACTGGTATTTGTGAGGACACACTTCGCACAAACGTCCCCCCACGCCCACACTTCCTGGATGCGGGCATGTTGTTTATAGCCTCGATTCATCTCCTCAAAATCGGCAAGGGTAACCATGTTGAGCTGTGCTAAGCCTCGTTCAACTTCGGCCTCACTAGGTGCTTTGGCCACCTGAATTCTTTGAGGTAGTTGGAGTCCTCGTAATCTGGGCAACTAAAGCCAGAAAACATCCCAGAACCAGAGGCATCATAAAGGCGTTGTCTCTTGCAACGAGGTACAGACTGGATTTGAGACAACTAGAGGTGAGAATGAGGATCAGCCACACAAACAGCTTCTTCACTGTGAATCTGTTGACTGTCCTCATAGACAATAGCCTCTCCAATGGAAGCAACAGTATTCAACAGGAGTGCTTGTGTCTTTGAGCGTTAAAAAAGCGGCGACTCTGCTGGGATAGAGAATGACCCTTGTCCTTGTGTCACCTTGCCTCTGAATTATCGCTTCATGAGCCAATGACCAAACAAATCTGGTTGGTGGTTGACCTACCCCTCAGAAAAAGATGAGTTCGTCACTTGGGATGATTTTCCATTCCCAATAGATGGAAAGTCAGAATCCATTCCATGAATCCATTCCATGGTTCCAGTGGTTCCAGTCACCACCAACCAGGTGATTATTAACCATCATTAACCATCATTAACCACCATTATTAACCAGAAATAGACCTTACCAGCCAGGTTCAACCTGACATCTTACAGCCACCCAGAACCCCGCTTTCCCACAAAAATCCACCTCTTTGGCTCGCAAAACCTCCCCGGCCGCGAAGTCTGCGTTGGCCCTGCCAGCTGGTGCCCACAAGCGGTTCCTAAAAACTATATAAATATACTTATGAATACTAGATAAATCTTTAAAAAGTACTAGATAAATGTTTGACGGATGGTAGGTACACTTAAAGTTATGTGTATATATATATACATAACAAGACGAGGGGGCTAATAATAATAAGAAGACGAAGAAGAACAGCAATAATTATATATAGTAATACTAATAAAAAATAATGACAATGATAATGATAGATAAAAATAGCAATGATATGCAATGATAATAATGTTACACAGAGGCCACGAGCTTTGCCGAAACCTCAAATACCAGTTACACTACGTACATTATCAGACCTGTTCTAGATATGGAATTACAATAACGCTATAAGATGCTATAAGGATTTACATAAGGTCACGGGTTTAGGGCTAAGGGTTTAGGGTTGACCATGATCATGATCATCATCATCATCATCACCACCATCAATCATCACCACCACCACCATCATCATCATCATCATCACCAGCAGATGCTCAATGAAGAAGAAACACAATTACCCATCCACGGAACAATACAATTACGCTAGGGTTTTAGCTTCAAGGTGAAGCGTTCCCCGTGATCATCCTCGCCGCCACCACCATCATCACGGCCATATCATCAGCATCGTCCAGAAGCTCATGGAGAGTCCGGACATCCAGGTCTTGCCGTAATCTTCGTCCAGTGTTGTCAATTAATATACATTCAAATACCACCATTGTCCAATGGCATTGCTTATCGAAAAATACACTAATATCGAGGTTTCCTAAAATGGGCGTACCCCCAGTCATCATCCATTTTATATTCGGATTTTCCATGAAATAAACCATCCAGCGAGCGACCAGGGTACCTCCATGACTTTGGACATGTGAATCCCCCCAAGATCATGTTTCTCCACCTGGCTTCTTTGAGCCGGAGTTGTGCAGCTTCCGCCTGGACACTTGGAGAAAGGCAAGGACTGAGTGAAACTGACAGAAAAACGGTGATTTTTTGGCAGCAAAAATGGTGGATTTAACATGATTTAACCATCACAGTTGATCAAACATGTGGATGGAATCATTGATTTTTTGGGGGGGATTCAAACCATCAAAGAATTGGGGGTTGACCATGAATAGAGATTTAAAAAATCAACGATGGAGTGTTCAATGGACATGATATTGTGGTTGTTGTTTACTGAAAGGCCTTGTTTTTACCGCATTAAAATTGGGAAAATCCTGCAATATGCTCTCAACGAAGTCTAGCAATACGTCAAGCAGTTCACGACAATATTAGTTCTTAGTATATCTGGTTGCTGGGTTTCTGCAGTTTCAACCCTTTTTTCAAGTATGAAAACCTAGGGATTTTTCAAACACTACGTTTTTCAATCACCAATCAAAATCAACCAAATTGATTTATGTCATGGGTCTACTTTTGGTGTGTGGACCACACACGATTCGGATGATAGCACCCCCCCATCTCCGGGAGGCACAAATCAGTAGCAAGTATTTGTTAAAATTTGGAAAGAAAAGTATTTGGTCTCTTAAATATGGTGCAAATTTCACCTCAAGTATTTGAAACTGGAAAATCTGGAATTTTACAGCAGCACCAATTGAAATTTGACAAACTAGCCTTTGCAGGAATGAAGCTGTTTTTCAACCAATTCTTCATGGGAACAAGTGACCAACGCCCTTGGACTCTTGGATGCTGGGGATAAACCCGGCCAAACCGACCTATAAAATGTGGGTCATTTATGGTCATTTGCTATCAATGTTGACTATGAAAATTGTTTCCCCAATCTAGCAAAAAACATGAGCTAGGTAGCTTTTTACGTCTTATTTCAACCAATGAACAAGGCTACGTTTATTTCCACTAACACGAGATCTTTCGTTATTCGAAATCTCCAAGTCACACCTCTGCCAATTGGGTGCGGAGAGAGCTTTGCATCCTCGAAGGTTGGACACAAAAAGTTTCAAGTTCGACTAGAACTCCATGGGTTCAAAATTCATGTCAGGGACATCCATCTTTTAACGGGTCATGATGGTGATTAGTGAATAATTCGCGAATGATGACTTAGTCATGGCTATGAGTTACCCTCCGGTAAACGTTTACATAACTATGGAAAATCACCATTTTTCATGGGAAAATCCACTATTTCTATGGCCATTTTCAATAGCTATGTTAGTCATAACCAGAGGCTATATCATATTAAATCCCATTAAAATCCCATTAAAATCCCATTAAAATCCCATTAAATTACCAGAGGCTAGTCATGGCTATTTTCGTTAAGACCCCTGCTGAAACTCCAAATAGCTGGTATACGAGGAGAAACGGGGTCCGACAGAGCTGAGCCATGAAGAAATCTCCGGTCCAACCAATCCGCACATGTTTGGTTGGTGATTGATGAATATGAACATATTGATAGAATATGTACATGTATATGTATATATATATATATGTATATATAGTATAGATATATATATATATATATATTATGTGTATATATATATATTATGTATATATATATATATATGAATATTATGTGTATATATATATAATTATATATATATATATACATATCGGCAATAATATCGGTTATTAACACATACTGGTATTATATAATTACATGCAAGTTTTGTCGTATAGAAATAGCATGTTTTCTTGTTCCATGGTTCACTTGATTGGTTCATATTGGTTATAGATTCCCAACTGATGATCTCCAGCCAAACTCCCAAGCGAAGCATAGCGAATTACCGGATTTGTCCAAGCCACTGCGAGGTTGTGGCCTGGGATACGTAAAACGGTCACAAAACACAAAGGGGTTTACAATGTGAGAAATGGCTTTGGCATAGCTATCTCAGCTATGGATTTTTGATGATGTTTGTTGCTATCATGTTCAATGCCAGTGTCACCGATGCCTCTGGTAATCTTTTGGCACCATGTTTGCAAAGACTAGCTGCTAGCCGCGCGTCATTCCGTTTTTCTCGGCTTTAGATGTTCATCGGAAACCTTGCTAACATCATTAATGGGATCATAGGTTTGACTGGAAGCAATATTGTCACTTAAACATCAACGAAATATTTCAACTAATATGGTCATAAACCCAAACATGGATACACACAGCAACATGGGATGTTTGAAACCCTTAAAAAAAAAAAAACATGGTTTTTGTGGTGGGATAGTAATAGAATGTAATAGATAATCAACTAACTTATGGCCCATGGCACAGTAACCTCCAGAAAGATGCCGAAAAGCTATGGATTTTTGCTGCTTCAATCCCAATGTAGCCTCTGGTAAAAAACTGTTACAGCTTGCCGTGAAAAACCAGCATTAAGATAATAAGTACCCTCTGGTTATTTAACATAGCCATGGAAAATCACCATGCTTTTAATAGGTAAACTATCTATTTCTATGGGCCATTTTCCATGGCTGTGTTCAATAACCAGAGGTTAAATCATCTCGGTTTATGGGCCATTTTCGATAGCAAACTGTTCTGATTAGCAGAGGGTATACTTCAGCACCAACTTTGGGGAGAAAAAAGACACCCATTTCTAGATCACCTCACCCACCAACGCGCCTGGTGCCTATCTGCTGATTCTTGGACTTTCTGCCTGGCAGGTCCGGCAGCGCAACCAAAAAATCTCCCAAGACTAGTGCCAAAATGTGCCAAAACCCTGATTGATGGTAACCTGGTTGACTACTAGATGATTGGGAAACTCTAAGTAGCTCCCCAATGCTCCCCATTTAATAGGAAATCCTTAGCTCCTTACCACTGGAATGGATACCCCTAGCTCCTTAGCTCTCTCCTAACCACTGGATAGTTGAAGAAAAACCCCAGAGACTTATCGCCATCGCAACATCGCCCCAGCTCGGCTGAGGCGCGACTCACCCCGTCAGATCCTCCTGGAAAAAAACATTTTTTTGGGGATCCTGAAAATATGGGTGATACTTAATCATGGTTACTAATGGTTAATCATGGTTACTAATGGTTAATCATGGTTACTAATGGTTAATCATGGTTAATGATGGTTACAAATGGTTAATGATGGTTAATAATGGCTAATAAATGACGATTAATGGCTATTATTATATAATGGTTATTAATAGAGGTTTCTGAAATGGAGAATCCCTAAGTCACCATGGGTTAACCTATACTAAAATGATCTAAGTTTGGATGATTTGGGTGGTACCCCAAGTCCGAAACCACCTCATACCACACTAACTTCATTGCATGGTCGATGTTGGAAGCTCTTCAACCCTACGATTCTTAGGGAGCTCCAGTCGCAGGGTTTCAGGACTTCACCAAGCTGAATCATGGCAAGTAAGGCACCAACCAGAAACAAGTGATTTCTCACTGGATTGGTTTAAGGGAAAATTTACAGGAAACCCATGGGTTTTTACCATCAAATATAGGGCTTTCCTGTAAATTTTCCCATAATCCAATTCTATGGATTTCCTTACTTTAGGTTATTCCTGCAAAAATAACGGTTACATCAAAGAAACTCACCAAACATCATTTCAGCACCAGTTCAATTCTTCAAGCGCCACAGAATGGGGAAGCAAATGCCTTTCCGTGCAGGGTGAAGCAAATTGCCTTTCATTAACCATCATTAATCATCATTAACCATTGTTAACCACTATTAACCATGATTAACCATCATTTCAGTACCAAATGACCCTCTCAACACTCGCCTCATCTGATCCGCTCTCTTTGAAGCGGTTTCGAAGGCATCTTCAGCCTCGACGGGGGATCCTACAGAACCGAACCGTTTTTGGGATCCGTTTTTGGCAAACCTTCGTGGGATCCCCACATCTTTGGATTTGAAGCCATAGTTACCCTCTGGTTATTTAACATAGCCATGGGAAATAGCCCATTTATAGAGGTTTACCTATTAAAACTGGTGATTGTCCATGGCTATGTTAAATAACCAGAGGGTACATGTATTTTCATACGGTATCATACAGTAAATTTACGTCTATGTTTTTAGTGGATGATACCCGAAATTACCATGAAATTAGAGCTTTACTCGGTATAAATTAGTGTACCACTACCCTCTGGTAAATTCACATAGACCCTGGCAGATAGGGGTTGGAAGACTAGTTTCCATTAAAAATGGGTGATGTTCAGGGTCAACAAGTTAATTTACTGGAGGCTAATAATAATGTAATGGGTGTGTCTAAAAATGAACCTATCAGTATGAATATTTTTTTTCGGGAAACCAATGATTATCATCCAATGGATTTGGGGGTACACTATTTTCTGGTGCGTTTTACGTAGGGTTGCTGGATGGGTTGCTGGGGGTTGCTGGGATGATTATGAAAATAGTTAGCCAGTGGATCATTCCCGAAAATTCCCTACGTACCAAGCACAAGTAAGTTTATGGGTTTCCATTGATTTGGGGGTACTTCCAAATCATCCAGCCATTGTTTTCGGATTTCCCATGATAAACCATCCAGCTATTAGCGGTGTATAGTTTGATGCTTTCACCCCTTCTCGCCTGCGCGACTCGATCGATGAGCTGCGAGAATTTGGAGCCTCGGGCAGATGGATGACTATAGAAATCTCCGAGAAAACCCATAGAAATGCGGGTGGGATCTGTGATGACAAGTCGCTGCTGAAGATGGAGATCTTCCCGAACTTCCCTACATTTTTACATGCTTCAGTCATCGTTTGATTCTTGGAGAGTGTAAAATACGTTCTTGAGAGTTGTGGAGTCATCCTGTCAACATCATTTAGTGGGCCAAAAATCAAGACGGAAAGCCTCAACACACCTTGACACATCTAGTTTGAGATCGCCAATTTTTCACCTATGTTCATTCTCTATATTACTGGTGGTGTCCAAAGTCAATCATCCAAGTCGTGGATGAACATGACTTAGCATTGAAACAACTATGGTGACGGGGATCCCCCATGACTCTTCAGAGCCCCCGAAGGTGATGTTCAGTTTTGCCATATCAGATTTATCCCCCATGACTGGATGGTTGATATTAACAATGCATAATTGTTAAATAACCAATCAATCAATCAAATCAAATCAAATCAAATCAAATCAATCAATCAATCAATCAATCAATCAGCTTCATAAGTTACAGTTACCTTCAATTTTTGGACCCATACCAGCACCGCAGCTTGGGCCGCCCCTGCAGAGCAGCTTGACCACTTGGTTTGGATCCTGGGGCATTGAAGCGGTGCCGTGGATGTTTTGAGAAATCCCAGGGAGATATCACTTTGATAAATGATTGATTAATGATTAATATTGTTCATAATCATTAATCATGTCATACAATCTATCAATTCTAAGACTAATCATTAAGTCTGCATCACTCAAGAAATTCTTACCTCTTCCAAGATCGTGAAAATTATTTTTTTTCGCGTGGCTGTGTTCTCACGGATAGCCTGGGCGCTTAAAGTTGTGGGCCCATTCATGTTGACAAAGAGCAACTGAGAGTGTTACGTAGTGTTACCATATGGTACCCTAGGGTAAACTAACATAGATGTTCAAAATCCATGGTTTCCCTCATGATCCAAGAATGGTGGGTAAACTCCACATGTATGTATTTTTTACAGCAAGGTACCTAGATCTTTCCCACAGGGTTCTAGGAAGTAAGAGGTCTCCATACCCAACTGATGGCTTAACAACCCCAAAACCCTAAAGTTTGGCGCTTCCAGCCTTCACAACATTGTTTTCTCTTAAACCATCATGTTTGGTCACGTCCTTGCGAAGTTACCGTCATTTGCCCAGATTTGGAAAATCTTCATTGATGGATCAAAATGCAGCCGGTTTTTTCTAGTGATCTAAAGTGATTTCAACTGATCTCACTGGGTGAAAATCTGGTTTCAAACCGATTTCAGCCGATGGCTCCCAGACCCCCCGGTGTGGTGCCAGCCATGTCCTGCACAGCTTCCAATAACTCGCCTTTGACGCCGGATGGGATCGTTCCAGCCAGAGGCTTAGCTGTAGGTTATCGGTGACCTGTGGCTATCTCCAGCTTCCAGCAATACTTATATATATATATAGTATATATATAGTATATATATATAGTATATATATAGTATATATATAGTATATATATAGTATATATATAGTATATATATATACATTTACATATATATATATATGTACATTTACATATATATATATATATAGTATGTATGTGTATATATATATATGTATATATATATGGGAGTTCCTAAAATGCGGATACCCCTGGATGCCCCTAAATCATCCATTTTATAAATCATATATGTTTGATAGGATTCTCCAGTACAAACCATCCAGCTATTGGCGAAAACCCCGATGTATGGAAGCCCTCATATATATGTTTACCATCTCCAAATTTCGTGTGATTTTAGAAAGTATGTGAAAGTTTAGTTTAGCAGTCTAGCAGTCTAGCAGTCTAGCACCTCATTTTCCCATTTTCCCCAGCCATTTGAAGATATACCCCATGCTTGGACTCAAAAAAAATCCAATTCCTCCCAGCCCAGTCCAGAAATCCTGAGCTTCCCTACGTGGCGGAGGGCCAAACGTAGCTCCAGGGGATGGCATGATGACATTCGTAGTCCCACAACGTCCACTTGGTCTACGAATTTTCCCGTTTACGCCCCATCAAAAATGGAGGTGGAAACCTGGGAAACTCCCCGAAAAATGGGAGGTTTATAGCTGGGAAAATCCTAACATAAATGAGGGACAAATTCCAGCCATGTTTGATGACTCCTTTTTGGGGTATCTGTCTATTGACTGCAAACTGCTGAGTCCTTCTCTGTTTCAGCTCGAAGTTGACCAAAAATGACCCGACGTCGCATGGTTTCTTGTCGCAAGACCTAAAGGTCTCAGAACCAAGTTGGGTTCGAGGTCTGGCAGTGCTCGCAGTGCAGAGAATGTCCAGGGCTTCAAGTCTTTCAACTGCCGCTTTTACCCTCTGGTTATGACTAACATAGCTATTGAAAATGGCAATTTATAGTGAGTTTTCCCATGAAAAATTGTGATTTTCCATAGCTATGTTAGTTTACCAGAGGGTAAACTGTTCATCCGATAATCCCATCGTTCATATTCAACAGCCCCATGGTGAATGGTCCCGAAGAAGTGGCTTTCATCCCCATCCACCATGGTCACCATGGATCCTTTTCAATGCTGGCTGTTGCTTCGCGAAACTTGGCTACCAGTGAACTTCTTAAGAAGTCGAAATTTGTGGCGAAAGCTCTCAAACCCATGAGCTTATCATGTCTATGAGCAACATGATGGTGATATCAGCAAGAAAACTAAAATCTCATACCATCTCACACCTATCTCTTGTATCACTGGATCTTCCGCAGCTATCGCAAATCAGCTGCTGTTGACTCATGTGTTCATCCATTTTTGTTGCACTAATATCTTTTGCATATCTTTACTGGTCAAACTCCCTTGAGCTTTCTGAAAGGGCACCAGACCTGGGACCTCCGTTGGTGCACTCCGACCCCGGACATCCCCAGACTCACCACGATAGCACGATCCGCCTGGCGCGGCTAAAATTTCAGGTCCTGTTTCTGGGTGGAAAATAGGTCTAAATGATATAGTTATGGTAAACTAACATAGATATTTTTGGTGATTTTCCCTCAAAAACAGCAAAATCAACTTGCCATTCTGAAAAAAGTTAAAATACGAAATGCGATTGGATAAGTGGCTGTCGCTTGAATCCAAAATTATTTATAAAAACTTTAATAACTGATAGTAGAGATTGGGCCTGGGTTCTCATAGCCCAAAAGAGTTTAAGAGCCAACGTAAAAAGATAAATAGTTTCTGACAGTTTCTGGATGTTTGTGGTTTATGGCTCGATGTTTACACTGTAAAAACTCCATGAAAATTACATATATTCTTCATCTACAATAATCTCTCAAATTCCAGCCAGAATATATGTATTCTTCACAGAGTTCATGTTTGATTGTTGAGGGAAGACATGGGAAGACGCACCTGGGAGGGATTTAAGGCTCAATCAGCTTACTCAACTTAACTAAGTGAACCTAAAGGCATTGTGTTGGGCTGTTGGGCCAGATGCCAGGCGCCTGAGAACCTCCCAATTTTGACAGTGCTCCAGACAACCATAGAGCTGAACTCTGTGTCCTGGGAAGGGGTGCCACTTTCACCAACCAACTCCAATTTTTTCAGAGCTGCACTTTTTCGCATCCGCACGCCCCGCATTTTGCTTTGCAGGGTTCGTGGGGCTATGGCCACTGATGGACAGTTGGACAGTTTGTGGCTGGTTGAAAAAGGCGGCATTGCAAAGTGATAGAAGTTTGAGCAGAAATATATAAACAGGTAGAATCAGCCGTTCCACCCTTGTTGCCATCGTTTACACAGAATTCAATGAATTGGTTTGACGGCAACCCTGCAAGATCATGTTCCCGTCGCCTTCGCTGGCTCAAGGGAATCCTCAGCCTTCACCCTGTCCATGGTGACTAGGAATCTACTGCTCGGTTGATGTCGAGATTATCATCTCAATATTTTAGTTCATGAAAAAAAACAGGCAGCTATGCAGCTATGCCAAGCCAACAACTGAGTCACAGCAACCATCATGTCTGGATATCAGCTTTATCCGCAGTTTTCGCTGGTTTATTTTTCTAAGATGCTTTACCCTCTGGTAATTTAACATAGCTATTGAAAATTGCCATTTATAGTGGATTTTCCCATTAATCATGGTGATTTTCCATAGCTATGTTAAATTACCAGAGGGTAATCCCAATTGTCCAGCATCGCTTCTGGATCAAACCTCCGACAGCATCCATCAACCAGTTCCCAACTTCTCGAGATGAACAGTCCCAAGATGTCCCAAGTATTTCAGCATAACATCAACCACATCAACCCACCAGTTGGAGGTTTCCTAAACTGGAGCTACCCCCCTTTTTTTCATCAAAAAATAGATTTGCCAAAATTCACTACCAGGGATGATCCTCCAGCTATGGAAACCACCAGTTGTTGGATCTCTCCAACGTCTCGGCAGAAATCGATCAACTCAACAGCCCCAAGACCATTTGGTCTTCACCGGCATGCGCTCAGAGACCTGCGAGTCGCGCAGCCGTAGCTCCTACCAGCCGCAGCGCATAAAATTTCAGGGCAGGTTTTTTTGAGCAGGGAAAATGATGTTGAAAGTATCTAAAAGTTGTGTGTCATGTTATTCAGTTATTCATTCAGAAGTTTCGGTGGTGATTTTCATGTGATTTTAATCATGGGAACAAACATTCATTATAAGATTCAGAAGTTTCCTGTCGTATGTGGATCTCGAGCTCGGGCTTGGGGCGGCCATGGGCGGCCCAGAATTTCCGAGGCCCTTTTTGTGGGTCAAAATTGGAGACCCTGGGAAACAGAGATATAATCATGTCATATGTATATATATATATATGTATGTATGATAATATATACTTATATATGATAATATATACTTATATATATATATACATTATATATATATACACATTATATATATATATATGTGTGTGTGTGTATTACCCATATATGCTCCATGGTGCTGAAATATGTACCCACATGTGCCCTCACAAAATCAGCCAAGTTTTGTAGGTAAATATACCAGCACCCGCCCCTGTCCTTGATGCTGGAGAATGGAAGTGACTTTGCCAACTTAACCCCTGGCCGGCTCATCAGAGTTCGTGGACTCCGTGGACCTAAAATGAATAGGTTTCCAACACTAAACCAAGGTCTCCCCCAAAAAAATTGGATGGTTACGTGTTTTCTATGGGAATTTCAGGATCCGATTTATTGGAGGTACCTACCATTTTTTTAAGGCCTATTTTTGAGGCCTATATAAGGGCTATGTTTCTATGTTTTAAGGACCCATGTCAGCTACGCCATATTGTGTTCTTAATTACGCCAAAGGGTCCACCGAAGTCCCTACGATTTCATTCCAACGCAAACTGTGATTTCCATGCATTTCCATAATATACAGTAGTAGTCATAGATTTCGACAAAGGTCCAAATATATATATATATAATCATATATATATATCCATGCATTGCGACATATATTTCCATACAGGTCCACGTGCAGTTTTCCTACAATGGGGGTACCCATAATTAATCATCCACTTTCTAGATGTATGGTCCATGAAACTTCCCCATCCAGCTACCAGGGCGTCCCCATCCGCCCACCTTCATCGTCCCCAAAGCTGTTGGCCGACAAATCCAAGCTGGTCAGGGCCAGCTGGGGCGTCTCCAACATCTCGCAGACGTGGCTCAGGTCTTTCAGTTCGCAGTGGGCTAAGGACAACTCCTATGGCTCCGCTGGCGTCCGGCTCGGGCCGTGGAGATGTGAAAAATCCCTGGTGAACCCCCAGCTATGGCCATTTGAGGTGGGAAAATGATGATCAACCAGCGGAAGTTTCGGGATCTTCTATTTTCAAACACAACGAACTGATATTTCAAGAGAAGAGGAGTTAGAATGGCCATTCATTTCACGTTGGGATCCACGGTAGTGAAGATCTATGGTTTCGACGTGCTGACCATACTCGACAAACATTGACCGTCACTGAGCACTCCCTTGCAGTCCCCAAACCATCAAAAGAACTCACACACCCGAAGATCTGGTGCTTTAACTGCCAGATTTACACTGGCTAATCTTAGACACTCGGCAAAAAAAAAACACCCACTTAGACAGGAATTGTCCATATTCCGCAATTTCCGGACAGAGATTGTATTGAAGTATTACAACACATTAAACAACGTATTCAACTTAGACTACCTTCACCATCCTTCACCCAGGGTTTCTCCATTCTCCCGGCCTTCACGCCGGCGTTGGCACGCACGTGACGCGCCAGGGCAGTGCAAACGCATTTGACCCCAGCGTCGCCCAGGCGGCACCAGTCCAGAATCAGTTTGCTCACTTTGGAGGGTTCAGCCTCCGATGGTGGATGCTGGAGGGGTGAGGGAAAGACTGGTTGGTGATAGGAAAAAATGGGGATGAAACTGATTCATATGATGGGTTTTTAAAATGGAGATACATGAAAAATCGATGTTTCACATGGGATTTTGGGGGTTCTCATGAAGCCTCTTCCATCCCCTTCTGCTGGGGAAAGGGCCCGAAAATTCCCATGGATTCTCTGAATGCCTTGAGATTCTGATGTTGATTTGGATCATCACCATCCTCATCCCTGTTGAACCTATGGGAATGGATTGGTTTAAGGGAAAATCTACAGGAAACCATGGTGTTTACCATCAAATTGAATGGGGTTTCCTGTTAAAATGTTCCCATCATCCAATTCTATGATGCCAGCATAACACCAACATTTTCACTATAAACTACAAGGTATGTATCAACTGGGCACTTGCCCAAAGAGCCACCAGGAGGGTTGGTCCACTTCCCCAGATGCCCATGGTTCAAGCCGGGACCCTCGGTATCAGTTGAGTTCCCCCAAAATGATCATCTTCAGAAAATCCCTGAAAAATCCGTGAAACATCCAATCTCTAAATTGTCATATAATGTCAACTCCGGATTAATAAACCATGGTTAATTAATTGGGGGGTACTCCTCCAATAGTCATTTCATCTGATACTTTTTTATGGTACCCTCCCAATTAAACAGCGGTAAACGGGGTTTATTTATCCAGGGTTGACATTATTCATATATTGTCATCGAAAAGGTCCAGGTCTCTGGGATCCCATTTTCCAAGGAACTTGAACTCTGGCGATGAGGGCTTCTAGCGCTTCAAGGTCCCACAAAGCCTGGCTGTTCGCTGGGTCAAACCTGAGAAATCACCATTTTTCGAGGACTTCCAAAATATGTTCATATCAAACATGGAGATTTCCGCCATGTTGGAGGTTTTTCAGATGTTCACAAACCTTCACCCAGTGGTATATTCCGCAATACCTCCCGTCCCAGGTCGTTGGTAATGTCCGTGCCCAGCAGCGGGATCAAAGTATTGGAAGTCCAACTGCAGTTCTTTGAGCTCCGGCGCTTGTGGCAAGAACTTGCCTCGGCAGCTGCTGACCATCCAAGGGGAATGCGCCACGACACGAGTTTCACAGAGAAATCACTGACCTAGATCTAGACAGGTCCAAGCTCAAGATATTCCAAATTGTCCATTCCAGCATCAAGAATTCGTATATAATTATAATTCGTATATAACTAATATATATATATATATCACCCACATATGGGAATATTCAGCAGTTCTTGGCCCAAGCTACAGATGACTTTGGCTGTGAGCCCAGGATGGGCTGACGGCAGGTTGAGCAAGAACAACTTTTGAAGCTTGGGACAGGAGGGTGCGGAAGAACTCATGGCTCCTCCAAGACACAAAAGAGATCACTCGAGAGTTGAAGATCTTGCGCAAGATAAAGGCAATTTATGGATATTTATGGCCATTTTAACTTTGACAATGATGATGAACTATCAAATTTTCGTAAATTATAGCAAGTCACCAAGCTGAAATCCGCCATAACTTGGGTCCCAGTTATCCCAGTTACCAATTCCCTTTCAGTCCCATCCAGTCGTGTAGCACCAAGCTTTCGTTCAAAACCCAAGTGCCTGGAATGCCTGGAAGCCCCAAGGACCATCCCCAACCAACAAAAATGAAAAATATGAAAATTACTTTACTTCGAGTTGTCCCCACCATGACATCTATACGTTTGGTTACTGGCATATCTTCTGGCATTCTATCTGGCATATCTTCTGGCATTCTACCTGGCATATCTTCTGGCATATGTTCTGGCATATCTTCTGGCACTCTATCTGGCATATCTTCTGGCATATCTTCTG
>Ga0126342_10002985_pt1 | contig 27360 bp, 13 predicted proteins | sample Cyp1metagenome_FD_92528 | JGI IMG/M metagenome (GOLD analysis project Ga0126342, IMG submission 92528) | Coral microbial communities from Lord Howe Island, Old Settlement Bay, Australia - Cyphastrea 1 metagenome | ecosystem: Host-associated > Invertebrates > Cnidaria > Coral ... | reverse complement strand
TTAACCATCATTAACCATCATTAACCATCATTAAGCACCATTAATCATCATTAATACCATTAATCACCATTAATGTCAACCCTGGATATGAAGATTTTTTTGAGTACCGGAGCTCCAGGAAATTCTGACTGGTTGGTTTCCCTTTGAAAGATGACCTATATCTTGATGATTCGGTTAAGAACTGGTGAACTGCTTGGTGGCGTCTTTCCCATGAAACATGATTCATGAGTTCTTATCCTATCTAATTCCATGGTTCCAAAGCACCAACCAGTACTAAATGACAATAGATTCTAAAAACAAATTACCTGGCCTGGCAAACGTTTACATAACGAACTGGAAAATCACAATTTTTCACGGGAAAATCCACGAACTAAATGGTGGTTTGGTGGGATGTTAGTCATTCGTTGGTGAAATCCGAAGCTTGGATCATCTGCAAAAATCTAGCAATTTCAAGACACCTACGTTGGATGGGGCCCCCGTTGGATAGCGTTCAGTTGAGATATGTTTGTAGCTGAATTTACTATGGTTTATGGTACATGTAGATACAACGAACTAGTATTCATGGGGTTTATAAACCAACATTCACATCACAAGGGGGAACCATTCTGTAGAAATGATATGAAATTCTAATAATATATGATAACATCTAGAATTATTATCAATATGTAATGGAGTTGATAAACCAACTCAATGATGGTTTATCTTATCTTATTTTAATGGGAATTCATGAGGATTGAATATTATTTTACCCTTCGGTATCATAAAACATGGCTGGAGGGGAATCGATTACCAGAGAGTAAGTGAGTAAGCTCAAACGAAAATCGAAAAGATAGGAAATCCAGCCCGAAACCCTTGATGTAAGTGGTTAATAATTGATTTTTTTAACACCACACCTTTCAGCCCAAGAAAGGAGAAAAACTAGACGATCTAACTGCTGAAATAAAGAAATGTTCACTATTTACTATCCTTTTTTGGTGCTTCTTCATCTATCCGAATTGACGGAATGACCAATAAACATCTGGTGGAACGATAAGTTGTGAAAAGTTGGGATGGCCCGTGTCCCATGACTAGTCAAGACATCCCAGGGCATACCAAGGACCACGAGATCACGACAGCCCGGGGCAGTGCGTTGACAGCACCAGAGCTGTTTTACCAACTTGGTCATTGTGGGGACGAAACGGATGAATTTTCCCATATGTCCGATGAACATGGATGAACTATCTTATTTAGACCTGGTTGAAGCCCTTACGTGGAACGTCCAACCTGTTTCTATTTCTACATGGATTTCTAAATAAGAAAGTGGCAAACGCCAGTTTTGAACTAGTTTTGATGGAAAGATGCTTCCTGAGCTCATGTTTCTTATTTGATGGGATTTGAATGGGATGTTCATATTTACAACATTTTACAACATTGTTTTTGGTGAGTTCGCCAAATCCCAAATGTGGAACAACTGGTTGGTGGTGGAATCTTGCCGCGGCTACTGAGAAACACCCACCCAATTCAGGGGCTATTTAGGGAGGCAATGAAACATAATGAAACTATGAGGTGCAAAGACAAGGTTAGAACACAAGCTGCCATTGGAAACAGTCGAGATTGGATTTCGGAAACCAGAGAGCAATTTTTATTGCAGCAGAGCATCATAGATTATAAATGTTATCATATCATTATTAGAATTTCATATATTATACCCTCTGGTAAACAAACAGTTTGCTATTGAAAATGGCCCATAGAAATAGTTGATTTACCCAGCTATAACATGTCATATTACACCAATCTGTTTTTTTTCGCACCAGAACTGAACATCTTTCATCCCCAATCTGGCTCAACACATCGAAAACCACCTGGCGCCCTGGTGATCTTCTACCCTAACTGGTCAAACATGGAAATTGCCGGAACTCCTCGAAATTTCCATGGAGGTTTCTGGGAACATCATCTATAAATGGGATACATGTTTAAGCAAACCATTTTTGCTTACCAAAGGTTTTTTTTTGGTTAAACAATCTATTGAGTTCCATGTAGGCTTTGGAAATTTCAGTTGGTAGGGTGATGTTAGTTGGTTTTCATAAACCACATGAACGATTAATGTAGATACCCTACGGTAAACTAACATAGATATGGAAAACCCATTTTCGGAAACCCCAGGAAAATAGTCTACAAATGCTTTATTTTCCATATCGAACTGTTAGTTTACCCTAGGCTATATCTATACCATAAACCACTAGTTTTACCCAGGAATTTCAACCAACTTAGCTATCGTAAACGGGAAGCCCACATCCACATCCACCAATACGCGAAGTGACGTGCACAGCGACAGGGTGTTTTCTGCTTCCGCCTGCGAGGAACGCCGCGACATTGCTAGGATGGTAGAATGAACATCCAAAGCGGCACTTGATGATACTTTAAGATACCTTGAAGCACACTTTGTTATGCAATGCATACCCAGAAAAAAGTGACTCTTATACCCTGAAAAAACACATCTTGTGATATCAAATAGGAGTCTCTGTCAAGTGAATAGCCATGTAGTCGCCTAATTGTAGCTGGTCATGCATTTCAACCTTGCTTAATATGGATTAATTAATATGGATCAAAGTGGATCAGTCATTTAGCACAAACTCATCTACCCTCTGGTAATTTAACATAGCTATTGAAAATGGCCATTTTTAATGGGTAAATCCACTATAAATGGCCATTTTCAATAGCTACGTTAAATTACCAAAGGGTACTGAACAAAGGGCCGTCCATTCTGCTGAAGAAAACCGTGTTGTTGGTTCCACAGTGATTCCAGTATCGAGAAAATGCTAAGGCTAAAGTATCGAAATCGCTGATTGGTTTATACATCCCATATGCCTGTAAATATGTATGCAATGGTATATTTCGCTAAAAATGACTGGGTGATATTGGGAAGTCACCCCTCAAAGTTGGTGAGGTGCACATGGTAAAATATTGAAAAATCACCTCAAAGCCACCTCTTCATACATCTGGGTAAATTATAATAATTCACGAACCTGAATTGTAAGGCCATTTGGGGATAATTCCAGTGAGGGAGAACAGTGAGGTCGTTATGTCATTTACCCAGATACATGGTAAAATGTTGGTAAATATTCCATAGATACAAAATTTGGGATGCCATGAGCCATCGTGGGACCCGAAACTTGAACATACTTGAAGCATCCCCAGCTACCGATGGTCAAAAAAAAGAGCTAAGTTGGTGCAAATAACTCCAATTTCACTTGGCTTTATAGTATAGTATTTCTGGTTGGTGGTATACCTACCCCTCTGAAAAATATGAGTTCGTCAGTTGGGATGATGACATTCCCAATATATGGAAAAATAAAATTCATGTTCCAAACCACCAACCAAATTTTATAGTAGATCAGATATATCTATACTTACTTGGAGTTCTAAACCCACACACATCACTGGGGGGGCACCAACTAGCTACCAGACCTCAGCATACCTCAGCCAATTTCAACCATGCCATCCCACCGGACCGGAGCATCCAGCAGACTCAGAGCCAGCGTCACTGCATAGGGCCTGACCTCTCTAAGAGATGGAGAGTTGGGGGGGAACTGGGCGAAACTGGGGCCTCAGCTTGTCTGGATGAGTCTGTTGACATTAAATCAAGATGGGGATTTAGAACCATGACGGGGATGTACTGCGTTTTTTTTGGACCACCAGTTGTGAATTTGGAGCCATGCTAAAACGAATTGGGCCGACCAGACCCTACCAGCTTTCGGAAAGGACAGGCGATCTGAAAGGTTGATAGTGCAATCATGATTGGACCGCTTTGATCGCCACACATGTACTTCTGGTTGGTGGTATACCTACCCCTTTGAAAAATATGAAAGTCAGTTGGGATGATGACATTTCCAATATATGGAAAAATAAAATTCATGTTCCAAACCACCAACCAGACTTGGTTTATTGTTTGTGGCCTTGTTTTTGGAGTATAGAGTACAACCAACAAAAAATGGGGGAGAGGAACCGAACATAAACATGTTCCCAATTCTTCAGGGACCAATATGTATATATAACCATTAGCGTGCCTTGTTCAACGGTCATAGACCGGGGACATCGTTGGAATATGCACCTGAACCCTCCAAGGGGTCATCTAGAAATATTGTTTCATGGGCATACGGAGGGTCTACATGCAACTATCAATATCGGATACTTGACTGCAACATGCTTGGGATTTTTGTCAGCTGGAGACAACTGACTGGAATTGGTCGGAGTCACTTTCACACTTTCATGGCTGCGGCAACCTCGAACTTGCGAGGGTTTACCCTCTGGTAAACATACAAAAAAATATGGAAAATCACAATTTCTATAGCTGGGTAAATCCACGAACTAAGTGGCCATTTTCAATATCCCATTGAATCACTATAAAATCCCATTAAATCACTATAAAATCCCATGTTTAATGGGTAAATCCACGAACTAAATCACCATGTTCAATAGCTTTTTGTATGTTTACCAGAGGCTAGTTGGAATCTTCTCAGACTAGGCCCAGGCCTGCTTTGGCGTCTCAGGATGAAGCTGATCAATTCGAATCGTATTCAACATGGTGGTGGTTACATATTGGTTGTACAAGGTTGTGCCCCAGTTCGGAATCGCTAAGTTGGTGAACATAACTTCCATAACTATGGTTTATGGCAGATATAACTATAGTTAATGGGGTTTATAAACCAACAAACATAACTGGGGGGCACCATCCTGTAACCACAACATGCTAATCACATTCGGTGCCGTAGTACAATGGATCCAGAGCCACTCATCATATGAAACAATATCCATAAATATCATCATTGACAATCATCATGATAAGCCATCTGGCAACCTCATCTGGTGCAGAAATTGACTGTAATCACTGTAATCGGCAAGTGCCTAAGTGATACCAGTAGGTCTCAATTGTATCAGTGTTTTGTGTTGGGAAATTATCCTATGATCAACCATAGATTGCTGCTAAACATATCATTGTAATTCATCATATCTCATGTTCCCTATTACTTGTTGGATATTGATGGCACATTCCCATATTAATGTGGTTAAACCAATAATACACCATTCCCAAATGCACCATAAATGGGTGGTATAAACTTTATATATAAACTATCATACATGGGGTGGTTTATCTTTGCTTTGACATGTTTTACCCTCTGGTAATTTAACATAGCTATTGAACATGGCCCATTCATAGTTGACTTACCTATTAAAGATGATGATTTTCCAAAGCTAACTGTGAGTTTACCAGAGAGTGCCACATTATATCTGGGCTAATTCACTAACCTGAAGTGTTGGGCTATTTTGGGATGATTCCTCTTAACCATGATTCCAGTGTTTTTTTGGAGCAGAGGGTTCGGTCGTTATGTCATTTACCCAGATCATCTGTATATGGACCATTTTTCATGGCCATATGGGGATGGGTCAAAAGCTGTGAAGACTAACCGTGGGTGAAGGTTTGTTCACCAGCCATTCACCAGCTATGACTTTTCGGGTACCGTAAACGGGTGATGGTCCAGTCATGAGTCTGAAGCCCAACAGTTCCTGTTTTGTCGTCGTCGAAACCTCTGCCACACCACTTCGATGCCGCCTGGAAGACGCACCCCTACTTTGTCATCGTAATCAATAATGACGCTCTGCTTTGCCACATCACTCGAGGATGAAGGGACACGAACTGTCTGCATGGTTCCCCCCTCCCCCAAAAAAAAACGCGTCGGACGCTAAAATGGCTTGATTCCAGTGAGGGAGAACAGTGAGTTCGTTATAATCTGCCCAGATTTTATTACCTATAAAAGATGATGATTTTCCATAGCTATGCTAGTTTGCCAGAGGGTAACCACATGATAATTGGTGATACTTCATTTTCCCCACTACTTGATGGCAAATTCCCCTATTATCCATACGTGTTTCCATATTTCCCTATATTCCCATAGCTGGTTGGTGGTATACCTACCCCTCTGAAAAATATGAGTCAGTTGGGATTACTATTCTCAATATATGGAAAGTCATAAAATTCCATGGTTCCAAACCACCAATCAGATGAGGTTTTCCTAAAATTGGGATACCGTGCTCGTCACCATTAGGGAACCCCCTTGTCAAACATGACACGAAAAAATTGGATTGTAGCTTGGGCCCACATGATGATTTCCATAGTATCCATATCATTCACATGGAAAACATAAACTGTGGCCATTAGGATCCATTGTATCCATATCACTTGGAACACATTAGGATTTTCCACAGTGATTTCCATATCTAAATCCCATGGAAAACAGCTGTCACGAAAATCACATTGGGGTCCAACAGGGCCTGAGGAACGCGGACGCAAATGTCAACGAACTGCTCCGCCACGGTGGAACCATAGGAGGAGTCCATGTTCCTGGCCACTGGAAAACCATCCCGGGTAGAAAAAAACACCAACCAGCTATGGGAATATTAAGGGAAATATGGAAATACTTATGGATAATGGATAATAGGGGAACTTGCCATGAAGTAGTGGGGAAAATGAAGTATCACCAATTTTTTTTTTGGTATTCACGGGTATACGTATTAATGGTTAATAATAACTGGGTCATGAATTAATTAATTTTTATAACATGTTATAACATCCTGCCAGTTTTCGTGGTATAATGATGCATAATATTATAATAAGCCAATTTCATAAACATCTATTGGGGATGGTTTATGATGTTTATGATTGGGCTTACTTCATTGATAATGAAGGATCGATGATAAGTAATGACTAGCAAATAGTCAATGGGAATAAAAAAGGATCCTAAAATGGAGGTACCTACCATATATAAGGCCTATATAAGGCCTATGTAAGGGGATATCCCCCCAAAATATGGCCTTAGATGGTACAGTACCTCCATTTTAGGATCCTGGAATTCCCATTGAATGAACCGTACTTACTCAATTCATGACCAGGTAAAAGCCGCTGAGTGTCTTTTTTTGCATGAGGTCAATTTATGGGGTCGTTATAAAAGCCATGGGCTGTGACATGGCCCATGCTGGTTGGAAAACCGTCCCCAGGCCTGCTAGGCTAAAATAATTGGGTTTGCCGCACTAAGACATTTCTTCGGATAAACCCCACCCATAGATTGACCCACCTACAAAAAAAAACCAATAATAAACCGGTGAAACTACCTATAAACCAGTTTGGTAAAGCAGTTTGGTCACGACTCGGCACGACTTTGGGACGAGTTTTTTGATTCCCCAAGTGGCTTTCTTACGTGTTTCAAGGGCACACGGGGTGTATGCGTATTCACTCTTAGGGGAAAGGGGTCAACCACTATGAAGGGGTTAACCATTCTCAATTTTGCATGGTTGCTATATGTTGCTATTCATTTCTTTTATCAGCGGATTCTGGACCTTGTTTTTCCAAAATTCACCATCCAATTTGTTTCCCAAAGCACGCTTGCTCATGGAATCAACCATTTCCTCACCGTCTCTTCCTAAATAGTTCAGGAAAGCATCACCTTGTGTTGTTTCATCTTCTTGGTTTGGAACAGTTTTGATTCCAGCGTTTTCGATATGGAGCTTTCCTAAAATGGGGGTACTCCATGGTACTGCTGAATCATCCATTTTATTTTTGGATGTTCCATTATAACTGGGCAAATTATAATAATTCACTAATCTGAATTAAGGCCATTTGGGGATGATTTCCCGGATCCTAACCATGATTTCCAGTGAGGTCGTAGTGAGGTCGTTATAATTTACCCAGATTATAAACCATCCAGCTGAATTTCCATATAGCATCAGCAGTTTGGATAGTAAGATTGCTTTCCACCCCACCGGAGCTGCCCCAGCTTGTCCTTTCACTTGCAGATGACAGGATTCTTGTGGCACCCAAGCTGGATGGTGCCCCCCAGTTATGTGAATGTTGGTTTATAAACCCCATGAATACTATAGTTATATCTGCCATAAACCATAGTGAAATGGGAGTTATGTTCACCAACTTAGCTAACTATGGGGCACCACCTTGAGCTGGGGTAGCACTATCCATTTAAGGCGTTTGTCTGAACATAGGGCACCACCAAATTTCCATGTTTCAACATGTCCATGTCGAAAAAACATCGGCAATCCACCATGGCGCTCCTATTTTTTCCACACATTTTCCTGGTTGAAACCCATGAAATCCAAACTTTGAGTGTTGATTGAATGCCATATTGTCCCACTGAATCCCATTTTTTCGATATTTTTTGTTAGTTAAATCCCATGTTTTGTATTTTTTGTATATTTTTGGTTAGTTAAATCCAATGTTTTGTATAATTTTTGTATAATTTGTGCTAGTTAAATTCAATTTTCCGTATATTTTTTGCTAGTTAAATCCCATTTTTTATATATTTGTTGTTAGTTAAATCCCATTTTTGTATATGTTTTGTATATAGTTTGTTACTTATATAGCTATTAAATCCCCTCAAACCATCCTCCGTTTGAATCATCTGCACGCTACGAAATCGCAAAACAATCCCGCCTACCGATCTCACCAAGGATCAGCAGGTACCATGCAAAGTCCTGCGGTCTCGGTTGTGTGGGCACCAGTTAGTGGACAGTGACAAAATGTACTATAGGTTTATATACTATTATATATATATATGTCAAGACATATATATATATATATGTATACACATACAGTACATATATATATAATATTATACGACAAAGTAAATGATTTCCATCTACAAATGGGCGCATGTACATTATCATATGTCTAATTTATATATCTGTGTAAAACACAAACATGCATTGCATTGCTTTTTCTATACCTAAGTGAATCATGCCCATGGTCATGAACCACTTTGCATTCCTGCGATGCACATTCCTGCGATGGATTGGGAGGGTTTGTTTGCAAACAGGTACCCGTAGGTACCTCAGAAATCCACTGGGTAAGCTGTGCGACTCTTTCCCATGAACATTGGATCACACCGTAGAAGCAAATATCGCTGACTCTGACTAGAATTTCGCAAATATTATTGTCAATGGATTGGTTTAAGGGAAACTTTACAGGAAAACCCCATAGAAATAATGGGAAGATCTATGGTTTCCTGCAGATTTTCCCTTAAACCAATCCATTGATATTGGGGCTCTTGCATGAGCAATGTTCAAAACCTGAAATGTTCCCTGCAATGCTGGTTGGTTAATAGTCCGACAATGAATGGTGATGCTGCAATGCTCCCCCAAATATATTGGATACCAAATCTTCTCGCAATCATCAACCAACCATGATGTTTCACTTGCAACTATCCTCATACGCTGGTTAAAAGATGTTAAAAGAATTCATGGATGATAGTTAACCCACTTCCAAAAGCTTTAATCAATTCTTTCTCGCCATTTTGAATTTTGAATGATAAAAACATGTAAAAACCATATTGGATGGAACGCAGGCACTGCTACTGAAGAACAACGTTTGTCCATCTTCACCATTGAGACACGACGAAAACCACAACTGGGGGTGCAGTTAGGGTGATCTGAATGGTCTGAATGGGTCACAAAAAAATACACGAATTAGGTGAATAAAGGGTATATTACTGGGTACATTATCACCTATTATAGCGAAATATTAGGTGAATAACCCTGTATATGTATATATATATATTATAGGTAAACAATGGTATATATATATAGTTATACAGGGTTTACAATGGGAAAAAATATATGAAAGTCAATGGGAAGGATTATCCCATAAAAAAGGGGGAAAATAAAACATGTTCCAAACCACCAACCAGTATGTGAATAAAGGTCTATCATGGGTTTACACTGGTTGATCGTGTTTATTAATGGGTATAACTGTATAACCACAATATAACCACGGCAAAGACCACCGAAGAACTATGGTTGCATGGCCGCTTAGAACTGGAACCGCGCACCCAAGTAATACACATAGCCATTGCCAATCTTAGATACCCTGCAAAGAAATAAATTCTTTGCTGGTTAGTAGATATTCCCATTAATACCAAAAGACTAAAGGATTAAATTATCCATGTAAGATTGACCTAGTAGCTTGATCATTCGTTTATCAAACACGGCTAATTCATCTGCGTGTCCAAGAATCGACCTTGAATCCAACCAACTTCCATCAATTCCCCCCAAGTTCTGCCAAGCAAAATACATCTAGTCCGCAAAATATTGGGAGCACGGCAAATCAAGATTATAATGCTCCATATTGCATATTGAAACATGAGAAAACCGCTCTTAACAACCATGTTTTCAAGAATTTCAACTGGCGCCCCATATCAGGCTCAAAAAAAACACAAACATCGCACTTGAATGTTTGAAACGTCGTGGAAACTGTTACGTGGCTGGAAATTGGAGCCAATAAACCTTCATAAATTTTGTGATTGTGTGAAACTTACGTACAACTTGCTAAGTTTTTTCAGCCCTGAGTTTCTGAGCACTATCCACAGCACTATCCACCTGAAATCGGCCCTCCTTTCCTCCACCAGAGCATAACGATCCCTTGCCGCCATGCTTAGAATGGTCCCGATGAACTCGTCGTTGGGCATCGCCTGGAGATCATTGAAAAAACCGCCAACGACCAATTTCCAGGAACCAACCGGCCGACTGGGGGTTGTCCTTAAGGGGATAACCAGTTATATAAATAACCCCCATGGTAATGACTAGGTAACAGCCTAGAAAAAATAGCCAGTTATTATACCATGATAAGGGGAAAAAACCGCCAACCAAGACTTAAATTTCCAGGAAGCAACCGTGACTGGGGGTTGTAGCTATATCCTGATAGATGATAATATCTAGGGATAATATGTATAATCTAAATCTATTAAAACCATAGCTTATAGTAGGGATATACTTTGATATATCATCCGGCCTATTACAATACCTATTTATATCAATTATCAATTCATTGCTATTTAACTATGTATGAAAAACATTGAAAAACTGTTTGATATCTAATATCATCCCATATCACTATATTAGGAAGTTGGGACTATAAAGTTGGGATTACAGTATAACCAACTACTTTAGGGTATACCCAATGATAAAACTCTATTAGGGATGGTGACCGTTATTGGCTTTATCACATTACATGCAAATAAGTGTTCAAGTGCTAATATTATATCCATTATCCAATATGCATGTAACATTACTAATATTATCCAATGTGATATCCATTATTACTAATATTATCCAATGTGATAAATATCCGTTATCTCTATTATTGGATAATATGCAGTTTTATATCCATTATAAAGCTCTCTTAGTATTGATTCCCTTGGATAATGCACAAGAATAATGGGATTAGAATGGTGACTCAACAATCATGGGATTTGATGCTGTGTTTTTTAGAGGATACTTGGAGGATTCTCCCAAAAAGGAACTAGGCAATAAGCCATTCATAACTGATGGCTTTCCATGAACTGGCTAATGACCCTGGTTAACCCTGGTGAATTTATAGTAAGTCCCTTATTTCGTGGGATATCCCAAACATACATGGACTATGGTGTATATATAGAAATATTCTATGGCTATTCGCCACTTACGAAGCGGGATGTTCCTCCATGTGGGTGGTATTTGTGGTTTTGCACCAACTGGAGGATTACCAGTGGGATAACTTACTGGTGCGTGCTAAACGTAGGGTGGCTGGATGGGTTGCTGGGGGTTGCTGGGATGATGACATTGATAGTTAGCCAGTGGATCATTCCCGAAAATTCCCTGCGTTTAGCACCAGCAAGATAAGTAGTGTTCATCCATGTTAATCCATTTCCTTTTTTTACTAAGGTGAGCTAACCTACACGGTCTGTGGGATGAACCGTTCACTAGTTGGATATATCTACCATAAACCCAGTAGCTACTCTAGTTGTCTTTACCAACTCAAGTAACAAACTGAGGGGGTCAAGGGCCTTTTGGGGGAGTCATCCGTCATGTTGTACTTCCTGGGATGTGCTTCCCAGTAGCTACATATTATTTGAAATATCTTTAGCTGGGTATTGCTACACAAAGTTTTCTGAGGATATTATCTATATATCTATATACATGTATATATATATATTATGTATATACTGTGTATATATATATACACGTATTATATATCATATATACTATATACTATATTATATTATATATTATATATTATATATTATATATTATATTATATATTATATTTTATATATTATATTTTATATATTATATTTTATATATTATATATTATATATACTATATACTATATTATATTATATCATATTATATCATATTATATTATATATTATAAATTATATTATAAATTATATATACTATATACTATATTATATTATATCATATTATATTATATCATATTATATTATATATAATATAAAATATATTATATATTATAAATTATTATAAATATATACGTAAATATATTGATAGGGGGTAATGTCAAAAACCGTGGGAAACTACCTCAAAACATCCCACATCTGAAACTGCAGTCACTTTTTATTTGGCAAAGACCCTCTGGGTGACCAGACATGGCAATGGAAAATCCGCCCTTTATAGATAATTTTCCCATTTAAACTTAACATTTAAATGCACATCGATAGGTGCCTTCCAGTTGTCACGTTTGCTTCAGTGGTACAAAGGATTTTTGTGGGTTTCGGCTAGGGCATGGTTGGTGTTCAAGGTGATCAACCCATCCAAATTCAAGCTGGGGATGGCACAATCCATCTGGCAAAAATTGAGGATGATCTAATACTCCATTGTATATACATGTAACCCATTTATGTATTACCCTCTGGTTGTTTAACATAGCCATGGGATTTCTATGGCCCATAGAAATAGATGGGTTACCGTTCTTAATAGCATGGTGATTTTCCATGGCTATGTTAGTCATAACCAAATGGTATATAAACACGACATGTGTAGGTGTATCAGTTACAGGTGCTTTTTTTTACAGTATATCACCCATTTTTTTTCTTCTGTTGCATGGAGTCCCATGCAGTTTTCACATCACAGGAGTAGCTCAGATTTGTGATGGAAGATGGCATGGCCTCCGGTGAGCAAACAGCAGGCTGCTGTATAAAAAACAGTGCTTTGCACCGCAAACTGCGGTTATCTAATCTCATCTCCTTTTTTCCAAAAAAACCCGTTCATGTGTCGGAAATTTAAGGGCAAGAACTTCTGGAACTAAATGAACTAAATTATAAACCATGAATAACCATCATTAATGATCCATGGTTTATACTGGTTTACCATGGTTGTTGATGGTTAATTCATGTGCTGATCTTGCGGATATCATAGCGAGGTGAATGGCACGGAGCTGATCCACGATCCACGAAAATCCATAGTCATAACCTAAAAATTCTAGGAATAGCCCATCTTAGGCCATAAAAAATGGGCTATATATGGATTCTACTGTACAAATTCCATTATAATATGTAAAATCCCTAGTCATAGCCCATTTTTTGTTCCCTATCCCAAACTTCGATGAACTCAACCGATGCTGAAAAAACACTGCGAAATCGGAGGCAGGTTAACATTTCGTTCCACGAACGTTGGATGAGAAACACGGGTCGATGTCTTGGATTTGCTTGAGGAATCCCAAAAATAAAGCATGTTTCCTAGTCTGATCCCAAAAATATTGTGTGAATTTCCCATTGGGAAAAGTAAATACAATCCACTCAGGCAAATCCAAGCATATTATGTATATATATATATCACCATATATGCCCATTACTGTGGTCTGCAAAGTTTCCACGTTGCGCTTCAAACGAGCACCAGCCTGGCACGATTCCAAATACTACCCCTGCAAACACTTTTGCGCTGTACTCGGACTAGGCCCGCTCAATTAAACGATGTCTATATCTCCGATACAGTTCGTCTACCCATTTGGCCCAACCTCTTTGCTTTTGCGCTCATCATCCTCGTTGGGGATGCGAAGGGTGCCGAGCCCCTGCACCGTCGATTTCAAGCTCTGCCAAGCCAAATCCGTCCCAGAGGCAAAAAGGCGAATCTGCGATCCCCCACACATGGGGATAGCAGATTGGATGTGCAACTCAGGCCTGAGTGTCTGGAATTGCCGGCATAACAGCTGCTCTCAACACCAAGCTTGGACTAGCACCCCTTGCAATTGAAATCGTTTACCTTGAGACGCCCTCTGCATGGACGTCACTACAATGGCAATTTCGTTTTCTTTCTTAGCCATGCTTTTACACGATAGGTGATACAAACAACCGCTGAAGGGAATAGACGCCTTTTAGCTTATCCTAAGTGCTGGTGTTTTACCAATAACTAACTCCCAAAATCACAATGGGCATGAACCATCCTCACATGGTAGGTTTGTCATTGGGTTACCCACATTAACCGTAATTAACAATTTTAAGCATCATTAACCATTGTAAACCATGAATTTACCATCATTAACCATAAGGTTCACCCAAATATATTGATACCACATCGAAGATTGATGCGGCTACTAGATTGAAGGCCACCTGTTGCAGGAGGCTGAACATTGCCTCAATTGAACCATGGTATGCCCTGCTACCATGAAACTGTTCGCTGCTTAGTATATCACTATCCTCATTAAATCCTAATTTATAGCCAAAGAAAAACAGTATTCACGTACTATCCAGCCAAGGATTCATGTGAAGCCGGATTTAAAATACCCTGACATAGTCAAGCACTATCATTCAAAGTAGGTACCATCTGGTTATGACTAACATGGAAAATCACCATGCTATTAAGAACGGTAAACCATCTATTTCTATGGGCCATCTATACCATGGCTATGTTAGTCATAACCAGAGGGTAACTCTTCAACTAAAGACGTGATGGCTTAATCCAGACCCCATCACCAACTGACCTTGCGACTGAACTCCAGCAATCTTTGAACAGCCTGGAAGTGAAGAAACGAAGCAAATGGCAAGAGTTTTCCACGGGTTTCTTCTGACGAGTTTGACAATGTGAGCAAACAATCCATATAAGGCTCTACTGGTTGGTGGTATACCTACCCCTCTGAAAAATATGCTCGCCAGTTGGGATCATTATTCCCAATATATATATATATAATATGGAAAAAACACAAATATTCCAAACCACCAACCAGTCTACCTTTGAAGGGTTATACATGTGTACAACATCCACTTCAGGGGGATCCGGGACCTAGCTGTACGTCTCCAGGGCTGGGATGGGATGATCTTTGGTGGGATGGAACTGGATCATCTGCAGCATGGGGCCCCCGTTGGTTGGTTGGATAGCGTTCACTGAAGAGATATTTCTGTGGCTGAAGCAAAACTATGGTTTATATTGGTTTATGGTAGATATAACATGATATAACTACAGTTCATGGGGTTTATATTTTCACCAACCTAATCAACTTATAACTGGGGGGCACCATCCTGTAATAATTAACAAAAACACACTGATTTCCTTCTCTTTAACCAGAGTGTTTGCCACTTGAAGCGGCCTAATTTTTGCCGTTTGTACTTCAGCTCTGCGTAGGTGTTTTACACAGGCCGTGCTCGCAGTCTCCGCAGCATCGCACTTCGCACCACTTCGCCAGCGCTCGGGCCACTTTCGTCGTGCTCCAAAGCTCTGTCTTTCGAGAGGTCGTCCTGAGTTCGAACGGAGATGAGAAGCCAAAGAATACTTGAGATATAGACACATTTATACTTCTAGATTGTCACTAATACAAATTATATACAAATGATATACACATTATATACAAATTATATACACATTATATACAAATTGTGATATTAAGTTAATGTCTACAAAACAACAACTACCTATCAACGGATTCGAAATCATGGGTTGGTCAAAGCACCGAGTGCACAGGAATTTCACCAGGACACCATGTTTCCCCACACATAAGGGGTTTTTCAGCCTGCAAACTTCCCCTGCAACTCATTCTGGGAATATAACATACAACACACACATATATATATATGGCAGTGTGTCAAAACCTTGTACCCCTGTAGTTCACATCAAAATAGCTGGTAAATGGATGTTCATCCCACTAAAAATGGTATTAATAGGTATTGATCCATACCCATATTTATATATAAACATGTATTGTGTGTGTATTATTATGTGTGTATATACAATTATATGTACGTATATATATATATGGTTCGTTTCCAGCTCCATTGCCAAAAGTTTTACTTCTAGTGGTAATGTACTACTTACCATTATCATTATCACACAAAAAAACTGCACATCTAATGGAATGGGTGGGAACCGCCATGCTCTATATTATTTAAGTATGTACTATAATATGTATGTAAACATATTAAACCTATCTTGGATGGATAGTCTTTGTATAGATAGAATGTAAGCCATCAAAGACTTATATGTGAAGTCTTCTTAGATGTCAATTTCTTCTACAGACATAAATTAATTTTATCATCCAATGTTGCTCACCCTCTGGTAAACTAACATAACTATGGAAAAACACCATTTTGAATGGGAAAATCAACTATTTCTATGGCCATTTTCCATCGTTTTTTGTATGTTTACCAGAGGGTAGCCACATTATAATTGGTTATATTTCATTTTCCCCAGTACTTGATGGCAATTTCCCCTATTATCTTAAGTACCCTCTGCTAAATTCACATAGACCCTGGCAAGTAGGACTTGGAAGATTAGTTACCATTAAAAATGGGTTATTTTCAGGGTCAACATGTTAATTTACCAGAGGGTATTTCCATCGTTTTTTGTATGTTTACCAGAGGGTAAATCCTATTAAATCCATTAAACCACCATTAAATCCCATTAAACTACTTGATGGCAATTTGCCCTATTATCTATAAGTATTTCCCCTATTATTTCTTTTTTTGCGCCAACACATCTGAATGGAGCCTTTTAAAACCCCCGAACGACGAACGGATCGTCGCCGGCAGGAGCTCCATCTCTGTCAGCTGGGGAGTTTGACATGAAGATTTAACGGTTTTAAACGTTTAAAGAACCATCGGGATAGCCAAGAAAAACATAAAAAAACACATAGTAAGAGCAGTAGTTGACAATGATTTAGCAAGTATACTTTGTTCATTAAAATGCATAAAACCACAATTGAAACATGAACATAGCTATATTATATAAGTAGCCATAAGATACCGCAACACTAAAAAATTATCCATCCAGTTTAGATGCCACTCAACTCCAATGCAGCCCTACCTGTCCCCCATTCTTTCTCTTGGATTATTGGCCATGTTTGATTCTTACCTTGGCTGGGGATATAAAGAAAACATAAAATAACAATAAACAAGTTCACAAAACATACACACACACACTATGCAGGATGGACCCACCACCAGTTATACTGTAATCCAACTCTTCCTAGTTTAGATATATCCACCATAAATCTAACACAATTAATCGCCCTCAGTTATACACTAAGTTATTGATAGTTGGGGGCCTCTTGCTGCGCAATTCGTTCCATTTATTTATATACCTACGGAAACTTGCTGTCTGCGAATCAATGACAGATTCTTAAGATGTTCGCATGAAAATATAAACTTTCTCTAGAAAATTGCCAAACACAAAGTCTACAAATCCTACATCTACAACAAAAAGACATATTTGAATATACCCTCTGGTAAACTAACATAGCTGTGGATTTACCCATGAAAAATTGTGATTTTCCATAGCTATGTTAGTTTACCAGCGGGTAAATCCTGTTAAATCCCATTAAACCATCATAAAACTCCATTAAACCATCATAAAATCCCAGCAAAAAAAAACTATTTGAATGGAAACACCAAGGTTTCAACTGCTAGTTTCGTACCCCGGGCGGCACCCCAGTGATTCCTCCGACCTCCTGAAAGTTGGAGGGGTTCACAATCCGATCTAAAAGCTGCAACCTGAGCACAGCAGCGCTCGGTGCGCTCAGTGCAAAAATGACGGTGTTTCCATGGTTTCCATAGTGGTACCCCAAAAATGACGGTTTATTTCATGGAAAATCCCATCTATAATGGGAAAATCCATTTTATGGGTTTCCATATCAATGGAGGTTTCCATATCAATGGGGGGTACCAGAAAATTGATGGCTTATCATGGTTGATTTCATGGAACATCCCATCTATAAATGGATGATGACTGGGGGTACCCCTATGACTTAGGAAACCTCCAAATAACTGAGATTTCCTCAAGCTTTCCCCACGCTGGCCCATGGGTTGCGTATACGTACAGTTTTTGCACAAGAAATAGATGGGGGAATGTGACCAACAAGAGTTACTGCAATGTTGTGTAAATTACCAACAATTGTTTGACCAACAAAAAATGATATATATATATATATATTGGAATTTAACCATTGCACATTGGGTTGAAAGCAACACATTCTGGTTGGTGGTTTCTTTCCCATCTTGAACAATATGAAAGTCAATGGGAAGGATTATCGCATACCCTCCAGTAAATTAACATAGACCCTGGGAGATAGGGGTTGGAAGATTAGTTTCCATTAAAAATTGGTGATTTTCAGGGTCTATGTTAATTTACCAGAGGGTATATTATGGAAAATAAAAATAATGTTCCAAACCACCAAGCAGCATTTTTCATATATTGCCATCAAGCATAGTGGATAATTGACCCGGCCAACACCCAACACTTTTCGGAAGATCAAGCCGCCACCCTGGATGGTGGATCAGCATGAACTCATCCAAGGACAGTTGAGTTACACTCTGGTAAACATACAAAAAAACTATAGAACATCTCCATTTTTCATGGGTAAATCCACTATAAATGGCCCTGAAAATGATGTTAATTAACATGTTGACCCTGAAAATCACCATTTTTTAATGGAAGCTAATCTTCCAACCCCGATGACTGGCAGGGTCGAACTGTTAATTTACTGAAGGGTATGTTTTTTTCCAACGTTTGGAGGACATCAAAGCCGTATCTTGAGGAACACCATGTCGTTGAGCAGGTTTTCTAAATGTAAAATTAGGAGGTGAACACCCTTTTTGATTGATCATTCGCTAATTCAGCGATTATTTATATGCAGTCGCCCCCCAACCAAACAGTCCAACGATTTATTGATGCAGCGGTTGTCATTACTGAACAAAGCCTTAGCCTCTGATAATCTAGCCTGACAATGCATGATCCTCCAGGAGTGAAGATGCCTATCAAACGATCGGTATCATCATAGTTATCGGTTGTTATCATATCATATACAGGGATCAAAAACCATTGTCATTAAAATAAACAGGTAACATATGGTTATTTAACAGAGCCATGGAAAATCACCATTTTTAATAGGTAAATCCACTATAAATCACCATGTTCAACAGCTATGTTAGTTTACCAGAGGGTAACTATTACCAGTTATCAATGAATATACAGCCTGCAAACAATGGTTTATATGGGGATCAAATACAAGGTGAAGCCCCAAGTTATCAGTTGGCTTATAGACCTCATCAACCCAACGGTTCACCAAGTGAAATGTGCGTCAACTGAACGCTATCGTTTGGGGGCCTCCACCTTGTACCTGGTATATCATTGTATAGCAACAGATTAATTTGGCATTGAACTATCTTCAATTTCTTGAATTCCGGGTCATTTATGAAGATATGCAATATTAACAATGGACAATCGATAGAATAAGCAACCCCAAAAAACGATAGAAACGCAAAACTCCTACTAAAATAGTGATGAATTGAGCCTTGTCTAGTTTCTGGGGTGTTCAAAATTTATATATGTTCCAGTTATGGAAATGAAGTCCTTTCCATCTCAGTCGCGCCATACTTTTTGAATCAAATGAATTTATCCATTTACTAAAAATGAGAAGTGATTTGGTGTACTGTATCCATTTGATATACTCTATTCATGTGATTTATTTAGTAGATGGTAAAGTTATCTATCCATTTATCATAATTTATCCATTCACCCCGAATCCATGTTCGTATGCTCGACATCCCTCGTCGGCGGCGCCAGCGGCGGCGCCCGCAGGTACAAAAGGTGCCTGTACTTTTTGGATTTTGTTAGTGATACCTACCATATATAAGGCCTATTTTTCAGGCCTATGTAAGAGAATATCCCCCAAAAATATGGCCTTATATGGTACAGTACCTCCATTTTAGGATCCTGAAATTCCCATTGATACAATGTGGGCCCCGATGTGAATGTTGCTTGATAAACCCCATGAATACTATATAACTATATATAATATATAGTTATAAGTACCATAATTCATGGTGAAATTGGATGAGATTGGAGTTATGTTCACCAACTTAGCTATTGTTTCGGGGCCCCACATTGTATAAATGATTTATACATGTGGGATTGTTTCTATCTGTAATATTCTGTAACTATCATACCTGGATCCCTCGCATACCAGAAATTTGGTCTGAAGTGATTCAGTCTACTAATCAGATTGATTCCAGAAATCTTGCCTGAGGTGAAAATTCTCGCCTGAAGTGGTGTTATATATGTTATATATAACGTGAGGTCGTGCCAAGGTTGATATGGTCTGAAAATTGGGGGAATACCGTGGTATACCCAAATCAACTGGTTTGTCAAACTATTTCCTCTTAAGATTGAAAAACTTGAAGGGTATACCCCGTGTTCAAACACACTCAGCTATCACATCAAGATGATCTTATATCGATTATTTCGCATAAAACTCTGATTTTCACAGGTTGCATACAAAGTGGGGCCGGCTAGATAGCTAAATTGGTTTATAACTTCAATAGCAAAGTTTTGTAATGGATGGTAATGGAACTTAAAAAACAACTTATATATAACTGGGGCGCCCACCTTGTACTCTTGCTGCTAACATCCCAATTTCGAATGGCAAAGTTGGTTCACCCAGCACGCCCCAAACGCGCCGGGCGCCCCCGGGGCTTCGCACGCCACACGACGAGCGGTGACGTCTGATTCCTGATGATTTTTGGAAGTCGTTACCCAGAAAATCGGTCGTGAAGTGGTAGAGTTTCATCTGGTTGATGGTTTCAACCTACCCCTCTGAAAAATGACGGAGTTCGTCACTTGGGATGATGACATTCCGAATAATGGAAAAATCATCCATTCATGTTCCAAACCACCAACCAAAGCGCAACTGGCAGGAATATAGAAAGAACAAAGGGAATTTACAGATCTGTTTCTCCATTATAAACCAGCTCCATGGTGCTGGTATATTTACCTACATGACTGGGTGATTTTGTGTAAATGTTGGTGTGCATATTCCAGCACCATGGAGCAGTTGGGTAAGATATTGTGAACCGATTTTCTGGCGGGAATTGATGGTTGCCATGCTTGATTTTGAGGGGATTCCCTGCATGCTCTGGAATAATTACTCGGCAGGTTGTGAGGGTCAGTTTAGTCATCAAACATGGCCCATAGGATCCATGTATGGTATATATGGTAACATTTACCGTCAATATACCCCCAATGTTACTATATATACCATACATGGATCCTATGGGTGGTATCAAACACATTCAAACACGGTCTTCAAACATAGTCATCATATGGCTATGGGTCAAAATTCAAGACATGGGGGACCACAGATTTAAGTCTATCTTTAGCATTAACCATCCAATTAATCCACTTATTGGGGTACCCAATCACTTGACCCATACCCATATGTCATCATCCTGTTGTTGCTACCGGGTCTTTACTCATATCCAAACACCACATTTTCTGAGGTCGTAAAGCCCCGAAGTCAGGTTCTAGATGGCTTGGGCCCGGCCACAAACTTCCCCTGTGAAAAGGAGAAGTTTCGCTTTGGGATCCGAATTGTTGCGAAGTATATAGGGTAATTTGATCTTGAAAAAAACTTGGGCGTTGGGAATACATAAACACTAATACAAATAAACATTCAATTTCTTGGGATTCAGAGGGTTAACTTTTTGAACATTTTTGTGAAACCACCAATCAGTCTATGACTTGGGCAGGGATATAATTTCGGGGCAGTTGAAGTAAAGGGTAAACCATCCTCTCTGCGTGGGTAGCGACATTTTGACCCATACCATGGTAGCATGGCCAATCTTACGCTGCATTCATCCAAGGTGAACCCAAAAACCATGTAAGCTGTGTTTAAAAGGTCTTGTTCTTCTTATTGCCACCCTCTTACTAAAAACTGGTTGGTGGTTTTAACCCCTCTGAAAAATATGAGTCAATGGGAAGGATGACATCCCATATAGAAAATAAAAAAATCATGTTCCAAACCACCAACCAGATATGAATAAGGCATAATTCTGATAAACATCTACATGATATACAATCTGGTTATTTAACATAGCCGTGGAAAATCACCATTTTTAATAGGTAAACCATCTATAAGTGGGCCATCTATACCATGGCTATGTTAGTCATAACCAGAGGGTACCTTTATGCTCCTATTGCTGTTTTGGTGAAATCCTCAAAAATCAACTTCCCCCAGTGCTCCCCCAGATTCTGATCATGAACTCCCGCGAAGCATTTCTTGTCGCCAAATACAACAGCCACAAATCACCACTTAAATCCCAAAATACCATACCCTAAAATTTATTATAACATAGCTATAGAACATCGGACCATGTAAATCATGGTAAATCATCAAAATCAAAATACATTAGTTACATTAGTGTCAGTTTACCAGAAGGTCAACTTCGACCATAAATCACCATAAAAATATACTCCTTCAATCATCATAAATCACCAGAAGTTGATCAAAACTAACCAATTTTCCATCACCATCTTCGCTTCAGAAGGTCAACTCATCATCTACCAGGTCCAGTCAACTCACCCAACTCCCATGACCCAACTTCCACCTCGATGGAAGTGAGAACCTTATCATGGAGCTCCGTCAGAGATGTGTTGGCCTCCAGAGTCCCATGGAAGACCCGAATTCGGGGCAAAAAAGTGGCTGAAGTCTATGCTTTATGGTAGATATAACTATAGTTCATATAGTTCATGGGGTTTATAAACCAACATTCACATCACTGGGGGGCACCATCCTGCAAGAAAAATGATGTTTAGCATACTTTTATATATCATTGTTAATCATACTTTGCTTAATGATTAATGGGAATCTTAAATCAACTTATAACTGGGGGGCACCATGCTGTGGGAATGTCAATGAAATATCAATCCTACATAACGTGAGGCCCCTGTTGACGAAACACCATAGGAGGAACATGTGATTTAACCAACACACATTTGGATTGAATGATATGTATGGCTGATTCATGATAGTTAAGTTGGTGAACATAACTCCACGTACTACAAGTAGGTTTTATGACAAATATATCTATAGTTAATGGGGGTTAAAAACCAAATCAAAGCTAGGGCAACACCTTGTATTAAAACAGTGATCACAGACTGGTCTATCTTTTTTGGAGGTTTCTAGAACTATACATGGGGATATAACTAAGAATATGGGCATATTTTATGGGTATGTTCGAATATCATGGGACTATTCGACAAAGTTCAAGTACTCAATCGGGTTGGTTGAATGGAACACTTGCGGTTTAAACCATGTTAGCTTTAGTCTCAAATAGTAAGACTATATATTAATATATTACATGAATACCAACAAAAACAGTGTGTATTTAGTTCAGTTTAGTTTGGTGTTACATATTGTAAATACATCTCTGGTGTCCTTAAACATGGCTAGCTGAAAGATCCGCTTTTTCGAGGTTTAGTGCACTGGGTTTCCCCATGGAACGCTGGTGGATTTTCCAGCAGGCCATGATCCTCATAGGATGGAACTTGGCAGCTGAGCTGTGGGGATGATGACATGGGATGATGACATGGGATTTTAAACCTCATAAGTTGAGGCATATTACCCAATGGTTCAATGTGAGGCCCCAGTTCGGAATCGCTAAGTTGGTGCGTTTATAAGTCCCATTTCACTATATGGTTTATGGCATTTACAACGAACTACTTACTGGGGCTTATAAAGCAACTTATAACTGGGGGGCCTCACATTGTTTGTACATCACTTATAGCTACAAGGTGGTGCCTCCCAGTTTCTTGCTTTCGTTTTTCTCTATTCAGTCTACAATGTGGGGCCCCCAAACGATAGCTAAGTTGCTGCAAACTCCAATTTCACCATGATTTATGGTACTTCTAGTATTCATGGGGTTTATGAAGCAACATTCACATCACTGGGGGCCCCCGCATTGTATATCTACTATACTCCCCAAGTGAAATCGGAGTAATTTCTGTTCACCAACTTCGCGATGAATCGAAGGGGGAAACCACCTTGTGGAACTGGATCGCACACTCAAATCAGAGGCTGGCATAAAGGATCTATTACCGGTAATCTAACAGTTTGCTATTGAACATTGCCCATTTTAGTTCGTTGATATACCATTTCCAATAAAATAGTGACTAAGATGGGCCAAGGCAATGTTCTCAATGGTATTTTAATGTGCCATATCCTTTGGTAAGCTAACATAGCCATTTTAAAATATACCATTTTACTCCTATTAAAAGTGACCGTTTCCAAAGCTATGTATGTTTACCAAAGGATATCTCAGGACGCATCGTAGTATCAGATCACACAAGAACTGCTTTTTCTCATGTCTAATCCTAGGCGTACCGAAAAACATCAACATATTTAGCTGGATAATGTATACATCTGGTTGGTGGTAGACCTACCCCTCTGAAAAATATTTGTCAGTTGGGATGATTATTCCCAATATATGGAAAAATAAAAAATGTTCCAAACCACCAACCAGATATGTATACATATATATATACACATACGTATCCCATCATAGGCACCAATGAGACTATACCCACATGACTAAGACGTACTTATTTTAATGCGCCCATCTGGACAAATTACTCCTCATATGTTCGTATATATATCATTCATTATCATTTACCCACCTGAAATAAGTATATCTTGGGATAATTCCCCTACTTGGAGGATCATCCCACTTATGAAAGTGGTTGATAACCCCGGTGACCAAAGGCCCGGTGACTGGACATGGCCTTTGGGCCTTTTTCAGTCCATCTCCACTGCCTTCTTGGGATGCTGTGGCACCAACGCGGCTGTCGGTGTTCATCCAAGGTAGGCATTCTTGGCCAACCAGATGTTCCGGAATCAAGGACGCTGGAACCAGCTTATTAAACCCAAGGTTAGGGCTTCCACTGCTCTGGCACAGAAAAGAGATAAAAGAAGCAACGGATATCCTCGCTGCTTAGTAGCGCCACTTCATCATCTTCGAGAAGAAAACCAGCAAAACCAGCAAAAACCCCGGCAGGCTTCCAACATCTCCACTAAGATTTCTTGACACAGAGTTTAAGTTAAATTCATAACCCATAGGATCCATGTATGGTATATTTACCATCAATATACCCCCAATGTTAGCATATATACCATACATGGATCCTATGGGTAATCAGACGCTGGGTCTCGGTCTTGCCCACAAACTCACCGTTCCCAACAGCAAAAAAAAACCATTGGCAGTGAGTCCCCGTGTACCATGGATTAGCCCATTTGTAAATGGTTGATAGCCTCTGGTCAACGTTTACATAACGAACTGGAAAAGCACCATTTATAGATATGGGTAAATCAACTATTTCGACTGGGCCATTTTCAATAGCTACGTTAAATTACTCAATGGTCATTTCAGGATCCTAAATTGGAGCTACTGTACCATATTTTTGGCCATATTTTGTGGGGATATTCACTTACATAGGCCTGAAACATAGGCCTTATATGGGGATGGGTCAAAACCCTGGTACCTTTTGTTCACCCCAAGTCATAGCTGGGATTTATGGATGTGAATAACCCACTAAAGTCATGGTATCTATAGGTATTGACCCATACCCATATATACTCCAATCAATCGGATCCTGAAATGGCCGTTGAATTACCAGAGGATACGGCCGTTCATAGCCTAAAAAAATTCCGAAGCAGTGGCATGATCCTCCAACAGGATGGTGCCATGGCCGTGATGTGAATGTTGGTTTAGATAAAAACCCCATGAATGCTAGTTCGTTATATCTGCCATAAACCATAGTGAAATGGGAGTTATGTTCACCAACTTAGCTAACGAACTGGGGCACCACCTTGAAGGACTTAGAAAAAGAGGTCCGTGGGGACCGTGAGGTCCTGATTTTTTCTCGGAAAAATCGGCCCATTTGATATGAACGAAAGATGGCTATGAGTCAGAAACCCCGAAGAAATAGCTCGGTAATGGATGTTTATACCCCCAAACATGGATTAATAAGTTTTGACCTTTCGACCCATCCCCATTTCTTATCATTTTTAATAGGTTTATAATCGTCATTGATATCCCTGGAAACATCCAGTACCGAACTATTTTTGGTTTAATCAAGAGGAATAACCATTATTTATATCTCCATTAATAGGTAATAGTTTTTACCTCTTGGTTTTGGGGTGGAAGCCTCGATTTAGCCTGTGCTGGTGGCCTTGAATTTCTCCACCACTTCCTTGTAGAGATCCAGAGCCAAAAACCTCGCTGTTCTCGGTGTTGACGGCTCCAGAACAAAAAAAGGGACACCAAGTTGGTAGACTTAAGATATCTTAAGATCATCTAAATCTGAATAGGTCAGAACTTTAATCTTAAACAAATGTCGCCTAAGCAAATAGCTTTTGGGAGGTCAATGGGGATAGGGAATGTCAGGAGCAACCCCCAATGGGACCGTGGGTCAAAACCCGGTAGTACCCGGATGGTACACATTGATTGATGGTTCTTCCCAAAAAAATATGGTAACTGGTTGGTGGTTTCAACCTACCCCTCTGAAAAATGATGGAGTGAAAGTCAGTTGGGATGATGACATTCCAACAAAATATGGAAAGTCATAAAAGCCATGTTCCAAACCAACAACCAGGTAATAAATAATAGATTAATAGGTTTTGACCCATCCCCAAATAGACATAGATAGGCTGGGAATCATCTATTTGTTATATCTATTTTGTTTGGTTCTGGACTCAAAATGATCAATAGCCTCTGGTAAACTAACATAACTATGCAAAATCACATGTTCTATTGGGAAAATCCACTATTTCTATGGTGAATTTTCTTCGAACTAGGCAACTAGGTAACGACCCTCGTATATATATATATATCCAAGTTGTATATCCATGTTTGGCGTGATCATCTACTGTATACATTTCTGATCCTTTGCTGTGGCTCAACCAGAAGAAATCAGTCAGCAATTTCTTTCGAATGCTGCATGTCTCGAGTATATCTGTCACCAATTGGTTGAAGCATTCAACTGCCTCCAAATGTCACTTCGCACATCTAGAGCGTGTTGCGAAGTACCTAGCATCCAGAGCGTGTTGCGAAGTACTCAGTACCAGACGACGTTGCACAGCGTAGCATCCAGAGCGTCTTACGAAGTACCAGACGACGTTGCACAGCGTAGCATCCAGAGCGTCTTACGAAGTACTCAGAACCAGACGACGTTGCACAGCGTAGCATCCAGAGCGTCTTACGAAGTACTCAGAACCAGACGACGTTGCAC
>Ga0126342_10002984_pt1 | contig 27362 bp, 19 predicted proteins | sample Cyp1metagenome_FD_92528 | JGI IMG/M metagenome (GOLD analysis project Ga0126342, IMG submission 92528) | Coral microbial communities from Lord Howe Island, Old Settlement Bay, Australia - Cyphastrea 1 metagenome | ecosystem: Host-associated > Invertebrates > Cnidaria > Coral ... | reverse complement strand
GATACTCCTCTTCTCGACTGCCTATAACACAGCTTTCATATATCGTTTCTAATATTGCATCTCCATACTAACAAGAGAAGACCCTGCTCCTCTACGCTCTCGGGCCATCCGTCGTCTAGTTTTTTTTTTGCAAACGGTCCCTCAAAACCAATTCAATGATGGGTAAACTCTTGGTGAATGAACGTTCTTGATGTTGGCATCCTTTCCTCAGCCATTCCCTCGGTGGATGGCTGCATCCACATGGGTGGGTCCACATTATTTGCGGCTTGATTTCAGTTAATCCTAGATGCTTGTTTCATATGCTCTTAGCGTCTCACTCGCAAGTTCACTGGCGCCAAAAATATCAACACGATTCCCTTTTTATCACATGTTGAATCAAAAATGGAATATTATAAGACCAGACATACATCATCATACATCATTATTCTTGGTCCATGTGTTAAGGTTAGGACTTAGGCAGCCTCCCCCTGCCTCATCACCAAACACTCGGCATCAACGCAGTTGTTGCAAGCCGAGTTGCAGCCCGCAGGCAGTGGGCAGCTGGGGCCAAGGATGTGAACCAAACATAGCCATGGAAAATCACATTTTTTAATGGGAAAACTCACTATTTCAATGGCCATTTTCAATAGCTATGTTAAATCACCAGAGGGTATATAGTTTGTTTTTTGGTTTGGGGGGACAATTTGTATAATTAAATAACATTAAATAACCACTAGAAATTAAACCATTTAGCTCGGGAGCTGGTTTACTTTGACGTTTTGAGAATTTTGGTGGGCAGCTTTGGAGTATCCAAAAATTGGATAGGCCAACATCAATGAATCCTTGGCTCGCCTTCAGCAAGATGCCAAAATCCCCACGGGTTGCAGGGGATGCATGGCCAATCTGGAGGAAAATTCACCTCCAATCTGGAGCATTGAGCAAACAAAATCCGACGGGTTCATAGTGCTTTGTCTTAAAATTCGGGTGGAAACCCCCACAATTTGGATAGTTTTTGCAATCGTTCACCATGAATTCTCCCTGTGAAAAGTGGCCGTTTGCCAGGTTTACCATGGGTTTACCATGGGTTTACCATGGGTTTACCATGGGTTTACCATGGGTTTACCATGGGTTTACCATGGGTTTACCCCATTTCTATAGACACCTAAATAGCCAGATGCCAGTCGTGATGTATCCCAGATTATCGCGCAGCTCCACGATGGCCTCCGGAGTCCAAGAAGGCCGGCTCAGTGGATTCTCCCATGACTGGGGTAGAAGATGGTTACTATTACTAGTAATTATATAAGTTGGGTAATATCCATGGCCTCATAGCTTGAGGTTTTCCCAAGGTATGTTTCTCCAACCAGTGGAGATACTGGTACGTGGTTTGGAACATGAATTGTATTTTCCCCAGAAAAAATTGGGATGATGATCCAATCTGACGAACTCATATTTTTCAGGAGGTTAGGTATACCACCAATTAGTTTTTACTATTCATAGTAATTATATAAGTTGAGTACTAACAATTAATTGAGGTAATAAATTATACCTCAATTAATTGTTATTACCCAACTTATACAATTACTTTTATATTGGGACATAGTTGACATAATGGTTATAAGCACCAAACAAATATAACACATGGTAAGCGGGAGCTTTTTAACAATTATAACCCGATTTTCTTAGCTGAGGTACAATATGGCTAGCATATACTTATTACCCACTTACTCCATCTTACTAGCTATAGGATGCAATCAAGAGTAGATAATCTGGAAAAAAAACATGGGGGAAGATTATTATTTTATCGCAAAACAAATGTATAAGTTGATCCACGTGGTTGAGACACAACACTCCAGCAAATCAGTCAAATCAGTCTCGCCTGACTATGAGGACTGAAAAATGATGACACAGTCCATATCATGCCAGACAAAATGATGAAACACCATGAAAAATGATGACATGGGTAGAAAACCTATATAGAACATATAACTTGGTAAGATTTGGATGGATTTTGTAGGTAAACCAGAAACATGGGAAGATTGTGGGTTGGAAAAAAATGAAAAGTTCAAACCATCGGAGTGAAAAAGGGGTAGAGGACAAAGCCAAATCAAAGGATTTCTCAATAAACCACGGAAAACAAACGGGGTCGCTGGTTTTTGAGCTTTGTGATGAAAATGTGATGTTCCATCTCCGCAGAGTGAAACCGATTATATACTGCTATATGTTTGTTTACTCGCTTTTGTAACTTGTAGCTATTTTGGAGCCACTATTTGTCCTTCAGGATTGGTAATAATAACATATATATATAATAATATATAACATATAATAACGGACCATAGGATCCAATTATTAAAACCTCATCTATGCCATCCTGGAAGAAAATCCTGTTTGAATCTTCTTCGGGACCCCTTCGAAAACCCTTGGTCCAAGGCCAAAAAAGAAAAGGATACGGCGAAGGCGAACGACCTGGTCATGCGACTTGGGACGTAGTGGAGCTGGTCCTCATAGCTTGAGGTTTTCCCAAGGCATGTTTCTCCAACCAGTGGAGATACTGAGATACTGGTTGGCGGTTTGGAACATGTTTTATGACTTTCCATATATTGGGAACAAGAATCCGAACTGTCAAACTCATATTTTTCAGAGGGGTAGGTAAACCACCAACCAGAGAGATAGATATATGATGATATATGATGATATATGCATAGATATTCCTAAAGCAGCCTAAGATCTCAGGCGTGAATTTCACCGTGAATGATCCTAATTCTGATCCACTCTTGTTTAACAAATGTTGGGATCGGGCACCTTGGGAGTTGTGCTTTCAGAAAGGATCTGATTTGTTTTACTGAAAATGATAAGTGTAACTGGATGTTGACATTTTTGACATGTTACCGATGTTACTGTTTTGCCGGTTTAATTAAGTCTGTGATTTGTTATTTTCCTATTGGTTTTTATCGTGGCCCACCCAAGAAATCCAAGGAACATCCACTACAATTCCACTACGTAGTTCATCCATTTATCAGATTTATCGCGGTTGGTTGTTTTAAACTTTGGTTCCTTTGGGAAGCACCAAGCTGATATGAACCAATGAAATTCAATCGGGCACTCGCTCTGCGTATCATTCACTGGATTGATTTAAGGGAAATTCCATTGAAGATTGGATTGGACGGGATCTCATTGTAAGAAATTTAAGGGAAACCATATTTCCAACCATATTTCCAACCATATTTCCAACCATATTTCCAACCATATTTCCAGCCATATTTCCAGCCATATTTCCAGTCATATTTCCAAGCATATTTCCAGCCATATTTCCATGTAGATCTTCCCTAAAACCAATCCAGTGACATGAAGGACGGATCGGCATCTGTGCCGAGGACGGATTGTGACTGACCGGTGTCGAGGATCACTCTGAGAAGTGCCAAGGGCAGACCCTCCTTTTGGACCTATCAAAATTGGTAAACGTATGCAAAAGTCCCAAAACAATGGAATGACATATTATATATATATAGACATATTACCATATATTACCATATATTATCCCATTTCTCAAGGCACTTACTTGGAGGGTCTAGGCCAATTCCGAAGTCGAATCCTCCAAGGATCAGAGACTGCCATCTTGAAGAGATGTCTGCAGACCCATAATTCGATCGTTGCTGCCATATCGCCAGCAATCAAAAACGGATATGCGGTACTCTCTGGTAAACTAACATAACTATGGAAAATCACCATGTTTAATGGGTAAATCAACTATAAATGGCCATTTTCAACAGCTATGTCTATGTTAAATTGCCAGATGGTATCTCTTGAACGTTTTGGACTGTCTTGGACAGGTTTTAGTCTCATACCAAAGATGGGAGGATCATCCGAATTGACGAAAGTAATTACATGCTGGAACATCATGTGAATATCGCCTAAAAAATAACTGATGATTCTAACTTACTACTCTGACTTTTTGTTTCGGGTGAAATGAAACTACCAACTGCCAACTAATCATATCATTGATTCATAATACAGTATCATCTCTTGATACATTTAATATAGGTTTTCCAGGTGATTCTAATAATTGGTGATTGTTTCTAGTGAATCTTTGGATCCCCAGTGGCTGATGACCTCGTACCCCTTTGCCCCAGATGATTAGTAACCGGGTTGCGTATACATATATATACATATTCAGTATATATATACATGTATATTCATATTTATATAGAGTAGACGGATAGACTATAGGTAGTTTGTATGTGTTGTATCCATACATGTATGCACGATTGTCGTTTACACCTGAAAGAGTTATATTATTTACATATATATATATATATATATCAAATCATTTATTAAGGTTTAGATAGTGGTGTGTATATGTATATATATATATATACCCAGGACGTCGAAAGTCATGGTTAAACTCAGGCGTACACGAAAGACACAGTAAGACCACAACGTGCATACATAGCAACATTAGGGTGTGTCTTTTATCATCATATTTCTTGAGCTTCATGAAGTAAATGCAAATTTTACCACATTCACTCACACGTCGATTACTTAAAGCCTTTTGTTTCACCATCATCAGTCTCCACCCTGCGACAAACGCGACCTTCCCCTTGCGTGCCCATTCAGCGCGTCCGAGTCTGCAAAGACATGGAAAAATCGACCATTTGTTCCTTGGTCACAGAGATGTTCCATTTCACCAAAAGGCTGGTTTTGTTACAGCGGTCATGGCCTTCAGGTACATTGCGTTAATGAAAAGAAGTCTCTTATTTATGGAATTTGGCTTTCAAGTACATTGCAAAAGTCAGCTATGCAAACACATGTTTCCGATCTTTGGGCAAAGTCTTTGATTTTATCAGAATTGTAAAAAAAGAACTTATGGCGTTAGTGGACTAATACAAATTCTGCTACTGGCCAATTTTGGTAATGGATCTCTAAAAGAATGTTTCAGACATGGATCCAAACGAGAAATATGAGAAAGCGCTCCAGTTCTACATGGCAATGAAAGAAAGACAAAGGAACGAGCAGATAGACTTGAGGCTTAAGACAAACAAAGGCAAAAGAGATCATGGAGAGAGGATAAACGAGTTAATGTAGAAACTGCTGCCCAGTCTTCACACATATGTGCCAGTGAAATCCGATGACGACAAGAAACAAACTCCAAGTAAGAGTTGTTCAGCTGGTCAAGATGAGGTACCGTACCAGTGGCATCCTTGACAGAAATCTATGACGATATTGAAGTTCCACCGCCTCCACCTGTGAACCTGACGGTTCCTCTGCCTTCCGGGAATGTATCCCTCTTGGGGACAGTTTCCACCTTGTGCAAGGTATCCCCCAAAATCTTCCCTGGGTTAAAATAATTGGGAGTTGCAGAAGCTGTTCGAGGAATGGTTGGAATGGTGGAACTTTCACTTGGCACAGGTCCATGCCTACGTGGTCCGTTTCCTGATGGAACACCACCATGGAGAAGGGTCGAAAGGGAAAAAAGAATAGCCCTCCTGGCTCCGAGAGAAGTGAAAAACCTAGTCGAGAAAAAAGTGAGGAAGAGATTGAAGACGAGAGCGGCAAAGAAGACGAAGAAGACGATGATGAGGAGTCTTCGGATGTCCCTACGCTTCGTCCAGAAATTGAGGATCCAGATGGAAGCGTTTTCAGGGAGTGTTAGGGCCAGCTGACAGATGAGGAGAAAAACACTCTCATCAGATCTTGTAGGCCGACGTGCCGTTACTTTGAACCTGACACTGGCGGCATGCGAGACTTCGACCCGATGCAAAACGAACGAAAAGGGGCTGAGCTTATACAATCATGTCTAAATGTGAATGAACCAAGCTCATGTTGTATCATGCCCTTTCATGTTTCCCTCCATCTTCAAGCCTTCCGGCTGATGTTCTTGATGTCCTTGTGGTTACATAGTTGCAAGACCCCTTTTGATGCTCCCTTCGTTTTGAGCTCATGCCTGTGCCAGATGAAAGCTGGAATCGGCTGAGAGACGTGTTCCACTAGGAATGCTACATGCGCATGCTGAATCACACAAATCCTAGCAAGAAGAATAGCCAAGAGCCTTCACAAAAACTCAATATTCATATTAAGCTTTCAAATAATTCCGATTGCCAATGGCAAACGGCATCAGAATGAATAACGAACCATCAACGCCAGAACCGCTGGGGCCTTCTCGCCGTGGCTATCGGTGTTTAACAGCAATTGCAGATAGCACAGCCTATTCATGCACAATCAAGATGACTGTTTGATCGTTGAATTTTGTTGAGTTGGGATTGTACATCTCTCTTTTCCAAACAGAGGAAAAACAATCAACAAAAGCGATGCACTGTCAACGTTTTACTGATTTTACTGTGTGAGTGCCCGTTGCCAGCCTGGGCTTCCTTCAAAGTGGGCATTTCCAAGGTGAACTTCCCAAGGCTTGATGATCTTAAAGTTGTTATCCTATACCCCTGTTTGCGCAAAAAAGGAATGTGCTAATTACTTTTCTTCAAGTGATCCCGGCCCTGACACTTATTTGTCATTAGTTTCTGACATGTCATCTGGAAATATATATGGTATAATCTTCTGGCATTCTATTTGGCAGTCTATTTGACAGTCTATTCTCGCATTCTATCTGGCATCTATTCTGACATTCTTTTCTGGCATTCTATCTGGTATATCTTCGGAGATTCTTTGTAGTTGAGGTCCGGTCGGGAACACTTTGATCCGGAGCTCGCGGCTGAGGTCCGGAGGGGAACGCTTTGATCCGGAGCTTGCGGTGCATGATATGCTCCCTTGGCTTTGAGCTAGGCGTGTTGCCAGGAAGCCCTTTGGAGCAAACAAAGCAGCTGGCCAAACAAGGGCAGCTAGAAGCTGGTGCAAAAATGCGCGGGATTGCACAGGTCAGGGGGTTGCACCTCCATATTGCAATGCCTCCACCTGGCCTCAACCATTCGACATCGCAAATGGCATTGGCTGATGGGGTTCAGCATGGCTGAGGACTGGACGTTGAATCAAGGCAGGCTTTTCTCATCCATCAGCCGTAATGACCTATAGAAGCTCGGATGTTTGGATGTTAAATATAAGCTAAAAGATTTTAAAAAAATCATTAATTTTGTGAAATTTAGTTCCAAGCAGATAACAGCCAGCATCTTGGGATGACGGGTCACCCTCGTAGAGCACCAAATAGCTGTGGAACAGCAGCCGGGAGCATAGAATGATGAATTATATCATTGCGATCCTGCATAAGCATAGGCTATGGTAAAATCTCGACGTTGTGCTGGAACAAGATTAAACCTCGAGCTGGAAGTCCTGGGTATATATATATATAGGTGTTGATATTTATGTTTATCTTTTTATATTTTTATAAATATATGAAACTTTTTGAAATATATAATGATTTACAACCATTTACGTATTTTGAGGGATGTTTGCCATCATGTGTCTTCACCTTTTGGTGTCAGTCATTGGCATTTGAAGTCAGAGTCGTGAGAGACGTCGTGAGAGGTTTGGGAGATTGGAGTCGCCTTTGCGAATACTGTTTGGCAATGTTTGACACATTTACCGGCGCACGTATACATATGCAGTCTACGTGTACCCAATTATTACATACACATGAGTCTATAAGTATATTGTACACATATATATATTTATATGTATATTTATACATATGTAATATGTATAGTATACAGTACTTCTGTCTGATCAGTCGTGGATGAGTTGCAGGATTTTTTCGCTGCCAACCGTTTTTGCCAGCACAAATTTTCGGCCCGAACTGAAGTGTCATGAAGTGTCACGCGTCCATTGCATGTATTTGACAAGTACACGACCATCACATAGCCTGTATTGGAAGATAGGAACTGATTATAACTGATTGTGGAAAATTTGAATATCAAATGTTTGCAGTTGCGTGTTGGTTTCATGCTCCAACACTCCATGTAGGAAATTTGAATGATATACGGTATATTAAGCAAACAACATGCTATATATACCCTTCTGATTTGCATTTGGCATCTTTAGCTCCACGGGCAACCTGGCCGAGGCAGTAAGGGCCAGCAGCCAAGCAAGCAGCCAGTGAGTTGTTTGTTGGTTGGAACATGTGTTTGGTTCCTCAAATGGGGGACCACAAAATCATCCGAAATTGGTTACTGCCAATGGAAAAACCAATGGTTTGGGGAAACCAAATTTTCGGAACTCCCCCATATACATGAATGTAAATGTTATAGGTGGCACACTCACGGAGAGGTTTTAGAAACCCCAACTGACTCTTATCCCACGCATTTGCAATGTACGACGCGCTGTTCTACCGTTGCAAGCACCGAGCTACCAAGCACCCAGTAACTATACCATCCGGTAATCAAATGTGGCAATGGGAAATCCCCCATAAATTGATATAAACTGCATTTGTTAGTGATTCTCCTATAAATCATGGGTTTCGATGACGCCATGTTTTGATTACCGGAGGGTATCCCATGAATATCCCATTATATAAATCCCCCGTTCATATCCCATTCATAAGACAACTGCAGATTCTGGAAGATACCTAATCACTCAGAGACCTTCGCAGGCCGACTCGGGTCATGCTGCAGTATGCAGTTTGGAGCCGATGTGGGCGAAGGCACCCGGGGAAAAGGCGACTGGTCAAGGGATGATTCAATATGATCTGATGTTATTTTTTGCTATGTATATAGAGGAGTATCGCAAGATCCAGCAAAGAGATGCACAGAGTATTTTGTTGACAGCAATTTTGATTGCCATGTTTGGCAATGTATCTGAGGTTTGCCAGGCATGCAATAACAACGTAGGAAAACAACCACCACTCGGTCACTGAGTATCATGGGGGGATTCGGGACTGGGGACCTTCACCCCAAACAGCCGACTGTTTTGTTTTGACCAGGGGTGTCTAGGCAATGATACGTACTATATCTTACTATTCAATGACACTTGTATAATCACCAACATCCACACAATTAACAGATATTGACCTAGCGATGTGGAAATGGGGATGGGTCAGAGTAGAGGACCCCAGAGCAAGGGGGCGTATCCAGTGATGGATGCTCTCCGGCAATTGAACCTGGCGGGAAACATGTTCATGTTCAAAGCTTTGCCTACAAAAATGGATGAAACATGGGGATCCCGCAATGCCAGGTGTATCAAATAGAGGGTGTCAATGGTTCATGGGTGCTCCCCCGATCTCCGTGTTCAGGCGGCGCCTGCGAGGTGGAATTTGGGGTATTCCCAAATGCCTGTGATATGGCGAAGCAACAGGTGAAGTGATATACACTACCCTCTGGTAAACATACAAAAAGCTATTGAAAATTGCCATTTATAGTGGATTTACCCATTAAAAATAGTGATTTTCCATAGTTATGTTAGTTTACCAGAGGGTAGTCCCTTCCAAAATCATGAGCATCCCACAGAAACTCTGGAATACATTGGATCTCCTCATGAAATGGGGTCCCATTTAGAGACACACTATGTATCAATTCACGGCCCAGACGTTCACTCAGCTGGATGCGTCCAGCCATGGCATGTGCACGCTGACTCACACCTTCTTGCTTTTCTTGCTGGCATCCAAATAATTAGCGTTTGAACAACGCCCTCGTGCTTGAATCCATCTTTTTTGATGGGTGCATCCTCCTTATTGCAGAAAGGATTCATGTTCCCAATGTTGTTTTTTGGTTCAAGTCAGACACTGCGCCCATTGGCCGCGCACTGTTAAGCGCCATGCCGAAGAACAAGAAGAAGGCAGGCTGCAGTGCACTGGGATTCATCTTACCTGGGGTAATGATCCCCATTGACGATGTTTTTTTGTTATATAAGGGGGGTGAAACTCAAGGACTTATCTGAATTTTGATGACAAAACACCTCACGTAAGTAGGGAACAAGTGCCAGTGGCAAGTGCACCACCTGGAAACTCAACATGAAAGAGATTGCATCAAATTGCCATAATGCCAGCCCTGGATCAATAAACCCCTGGACTGTTCAATTGGGGTGGAAGTGGTACCATAACAGCAGATTATCACTATATATTTGAGAGGTGCTCGTCTCAATTGACAAGCCGGGGTTGGCCTCACTCTCCCAATTTTTGTGTCGCAACTATTTCTACAAGCATGGCTACATGTCACTCGGAGACATCTCAAATGACTTCATTCTCAGCTTCAGCAAATGTTTGCATATCCAACCGTTGTTGTATCAATCGATTGGTTTAAGGAATCAATGCACTTCTGCCGAGGCCTCAAAGGACGAGAAAGCCAAAGAGGAAGAGGAAGAGGAGGCACCGGTGGTGAAGCTGCCTTTTTTTTTGGTTAGGGTCTAGTGATGGTTCGATATGGTGTGTATATACACACATATATTTATATATACATATATATATACATATATATGCCAACTATGTATGTATGTATATATATATATATATATATGCTTTGTTATATATGCTATATATATATGCTATATATATATGCTATATATATATATATGCTATATATATATATATGCCTTTGGTCTTTATATAGTTTATTGATGGTTTGATATGCTATAATATATATATATATATATATATATATCAAAGGGACCACAATGGGATAATCAAAGGGTATTAATGGATTTACAGAATACCCTCCGGTGTCTTCAAACGTGGCTGGTTCGAAAGCCCATATGCATGGAGGTCTATAGCTGGGAAGATAATCTACAAAAAATGGTGGATTTTTTAGTTGCAATGTTTGATTACCGGAGTGTAGGTTCAGGGATGGTCATTTGCTCCATTTTCATAAGGGTTGATAAACTCATTACCACATTGCAAGGTATCCCTACTGGTGCCAATCTTAAATATGTTTTGACCATTGCAATTTTGGCTGGGATGATCTGAAGATGCCTTATGTGCAGAAATCATGGAGTTTCCATGGTTCGGAACTAATAGCTTAGTAGATCTCTACCAGCGATGGAGGTCAGTGGAGCTTGCCCCCAGATGTACGCTGCTTATTCTTGGCTTTTTTTTCCTCAGCTTCTAGAGGTCTACAGCCCTGTTCAATTGGGCCATGCAAAAACTTGGGGATTTCATATGGGAGTTGGGGATTTGAACTATCACCTTCCTGTCTCAATGATTTTGCCCCCCAAAAGTCCCATTTGCTGTTGATCAAAGCCCTTTCATGTTGGAGAAACGCATCATTCTATCGGATCTATCGCTTAAGCCCATTTAGTGTCCATCAAAATCAGAATGTGCTGCTTGAATTTAAACTCTTATGCATGATTCATACGTATTCACACCACGATTTGAGAAGCAAACTTGCCGGTATGGTTGGACTTAGCTGTCGCCCCCAGGCATCCCGGGCTCTAGCAGGACAGCGAAAAAAATTCAAGTTCATCATGGTAAATCCCATGAAATGCCATTAAATCACAATTAAATCCCATTAAATCATCAATAAGTCTCATAAAATCCTATTCAACCCATTCAAATCCCATGAAATCACCATTTCTGTTGGCGATTTCCGGCACCAGGAGGAAGGTGAAGATGCGCCGGAAAGCGAAGTGAAGGCGATTTCGGATCATCGCTGGTGGATATTTGGGTGGTATTTTTGTTAGGTATATTATGGTATACCACCAAGCATGGGTATTTTTTCAGGTAAAAATTGGATAAAAAGAGAATGTATTAATCACACTAGGTTGTATATTATACGGCCCGGTTTTTAGATCACCATCTGGGTCGATTGGTGATTGTAGTGGATTATACTATATACCCGGTTACTAAAGGGGATTATGATAACCATAGGATTGGGAAACCTATTATATAATTACCCAACCAGTCTAATGAGATGGGTTAGGGCTATTCTAATGGCTCCCATCGGTTGGTGTTTTTTAGCAATGGGACATCGTTACATGGGGTTAGAATAATGTTTGGAGAATTTTCCCCAAGGCACAAAACCATCCCACTAATCAATGTTCAACATGTTTCGTTCGATGTTCATTTTTTTGTGATGGTGGATGATGGTGCTATGCTTAAGCATGCCAAATGGCGCCGGATATGGCAGGATGATCTTTTTTTCCAAGCGGTAATCCAATGCCAAATTGCAGGGTCTACCACATCAAAACCAACCAACATACCCAAGATAATGGCGACTTCAACGAGGTAGAATGAGCATCCGCATACAGTCATAGTTACATAGTTAGCCAATGAACAATGAACAATTGGGTTTGAATGTTCACGTGTTCTCAGCAACAACAGTAGGGATGCAACCACATATGCTTTGTCTCTTTATATCAGTAACCGACAAAATTATTGTAATATTGATTTAGTTTTGTTTCGCCTTGGCCTTTCCGAGGTTGCACAAAAACCTTCATAACCGATAGGGGCCGGCCCTATACTGATACCCCATTTGTGATACCTCCGGGAAGACTGAAATGCCTCACAACCGATAGGGGACGACCCTGATTTATGCATGGCATTACATGTAGCACATAATTTTGTCCGCTACTCGCATATATATATATATATATGTATATACATATATATTTAACCAGCTACAAAATGAACTTTAGACAACCACACATGGCTCTATCACAATGAGTTTCACCAACCATCACCAGTTTTTCATCCAGTTTTACTGCCGCCAGTAGGGTGTCATCGGCCTGACCACCTGCCACAGCAGAATATGGCAGTTGGATGTGGTAAGTGCTTCTAGGAGATGAGTTCTACTAGATTTAGTTGCTGGTTCTTTCTACTTGTTCTATATTCTGTATTTTTCTATATATTTCTAATGCATAATCAATTCCAAAGGTCAGTCTATAATTTCAAGTTGTTTCCATGTATTTGCTGGTGGTTGGCTCATGGATGCCAACACCACAGGAAGCTGAGAAAGCAACAGAAGGAAAGGAAGAAGTGAAAGAGGAGGCGAAAAATGAGGCGCTCTCGCTGGGATGCCTCTTAAGATGCTAATGGTTCGCAGCTGGGACATGTGTTAATATATACATACATAATCATATATATATATATATATGTATAGATATAGTATTACGCCACGCATCATCACATCTGCGTGCATTATGTGGAATAGAGTTCTTTATATATATTTTTATTATATTATATTATATGCATGATTATTGGATTCCAAGCCCATGATGTACATCGATATACCATCTCCAGAAGGGTTGCTGTCCGCTGCTGTCCAGTCGCCATTTGCAAAGTCGGGCTATCCCAGTTGGAGAGTCTTCCTGGTCTAGCTGCACAGGAAATCCAGATGTCCATCTGGAAGTTAAAAGGGACAATCCACCGGACATGAGGGATTGTCCCTTTTCCATGTCAGAATTCAGAAGGCATTCCGAACACGGTTGTCCAAGCTTCTCGCACCCCCAAAAGTGCAACATATCCTTTGGCTCGAAGTCTACACTCTGTCATGCCCTGTCGGTCCCTATGGGTGCAAACCTTGAGACCTTGGTGTCAGAATATGGCCATTCGAATAGAGAGACTTGATGACTTGATGATTAACTTTTTGATTCAGGGGTAGCCCATTTTCACACCAATTGCCAATATCATTGATCCCACATCATCCCATGTCTTTTTCATCCAGCCAGAAAAAAGTGCATCGTACCAGGGCCCGCATGCTTTAACCCCCCATGACGGCGGTTTCCGGGGTCCAGCAAGGATAAGGAGGAAGCAGATGGAGCCAAAGGCTATCCCAGCGAATCCGCGGAGGCCAGGTAGCCCCGGTGAAACATGACTTCATAGATGAGTTCCTTATCAGAATCCCCACTTGATGTGTTTCCAATACTTGAAGCATTTCCCATCCATACTTAGAGGATGATCTCCCAAAATGCCCAAAGCGTGTCTCCGTTATTTGGATGGTTTAAAACGGCGTTTACAGTTTTAGCCAAAGCGAATTTTTCCCTTGAACAAATCCAGACGTGCCGAAGTTTCCACAGCATCCAGGCGGCCCCCAAAGCTCCTAAGCCCTTCCACATTGAATTCAAGGTGCTCCAGGGAGTCCCCAGATGGGCAATATGGTTCAACATGGTATGACTGGGGTTATTGTTCGGTTGTAGCCACCAAAACAATCCAAAACATAGAACACCACTACAGTATTTGCCATGTGTTTTTGATCGAAAAGTAGCATTTAAGTGACTTTCCTATCTATTGCGTGGCTAAAAATAATGGTTCCCTATAAGGGGATTTAAGGGGGGACGGGGATGGGATCATTCTTGGGGATCCACACGGTCGAGAAATGGGATTTAGACAGTTAGATCGACTTCTATACCCATGCTTCTGGAAGATAGTTATATCAACTCATAGCAACTTATACTGCATCTGTATATATATAATATATTATATTTATACTATATATATATATACACCTACTTGTATACTTGCGATGATCATGAAATAGATAGTAGTAGACCGTTACATGTTCAAGAAACATACAATGGTTTGGTTTAAGAGAAAATCTGAAGGAAACCCTATGGTAAACACCCTGGTTTCCTGTAGATGTTCGCTTCAACCAATCCATTAAAACCGCAGCATGGTTGTCAAACATGGCAATTGACCATCCACCATTTACAGATGATGTTCACAGCTATAAACCTCCATTTTTGATGGATGTTCCCATTTAAACCCCTTTTATTTGATTTTTCCAGCTAGAAACCTCCATTTTTGATGGATGTTCCCATTGCCATGTGACCTCCGTTACCTGACTTCTGTCCCCCGCCCGAAATTGTCGAAGTTACACGACTCCTACCCGCCGATGGAGTCCGCGGTGACTGTGCCGCTGGGCGAAGCCAGCCTGTGGCGATCAATTCAGTTGGATTTAATGGAGTGTCAATGGGATTTAATTGGATATTTATGATATATTTAGGGATATTTTGGGAGTATAAATATCCAATTAATGGAGTATATATTATCTAAATATCCATAAATATCCCAAAATATCCCAGGATATCCATTTAATTGGTGTATAAGTGGGATATTTTGGGATATCCTGCAGTAATCAAACCTGGCAATCGAAAATCTACAATTTTTTGTAACTTTCCCACGACAAGCCCATGTATGTCATGGATTTTCTTTTCGGTGCATTTTGGGCCTGAAAATAATGGTTTCCTGCAGTTTTCGGCTTGAACCCAACTGCTTATATGAAAACATTGTTTTACAATCACGAACGGTGGTCACAAATCATACTTTGTTTTGGATCTATTGAGGCTTTCATCGGATTTACCCCGTGGCTTCTTGGGGTTTAATTGGATGCTAAGGCTATCAATGATTTCTTTGTATATACCCTCTGGTAAACTAACATAACTATGGAAAATCACATTTTTTTTAATGGGTAAATCCACTATAAATGGGTATATCATTGTCACGATTTGAAGATCGCTAGATATTGCAGTTCAGAAGGCCTTGAATTCCCATCAGTGAGTCTTGCAAAGCCGGTGTTTTGCAGTGGTTGTGCCGAAAAAGAAGGCACACTCTGGGAAGGCAATATTCTTGCCCAAGCCACACGCTGCCAAGCGCAATTTGTGAAGCTACCAGCATACACTATGATAATCTTATTTTGTTTGGATATGCCCTTATAATCCTTATTTATATATATATATATATATATATTCTGCTTCATCCTTGACGTGTTGAATCCCCGCAGCTCGGCATTTTCTTGGCGCCACTCAGGGTCTATTGCCCGGTGTGCAGTCTCCCCCCGGACTTTTGTCAGCAACTTGGCCGCGGTTGTTTGTTTCTTATTGGACACAGGGGGTTGGAGTTTGAGAAGTGGGTTTCATGGTGCTTAGTGACATTGATTTTTTTTACCACCATGGGCATCCCCAAAAAAGAGTGGAATGTGAACCAGTCCACTCTCTTACTGATATGGGCATCATACTCCACTGTAGTGGTCATCTAACCATCTATGTTAATGTGGAATATAACCATGCGCATCCACGCATAGTGATAGTTAGATACTTCAGTGGCACCCCGAGGATCAACAGGCTAGGGGTAAATCAACATCCAGGGTTTATTTTTTACCCTGTATTGAAACTGCCCAAGCGTTACCTGTATATGTTACATTAACATAGACTGTTAATAAATGGTCGTAATTGTTAGACCTGATCAAATGCGTTTGGTGGTTAATACACGCTTAATAAATTACTTTATGCTTGGTTGCCTTCCCAATGCCATGTTTTCGAGCTCGGTCGAGGTTTTGTTGTTTTGTTTCACGTGCTTTGGTCCGAGCTGGTTATTAAGCCCTCAGTAATGTGGGAAACCCAATGTCACAAACAAGGTATCGCCGTCGTTACTGACGTCGCTTTTTTTGGTCTGTAACATTTCAAGTCGTCAATGGTTTCCAATGTGGTGCATCACCTCAGGCACCCTTTGCCAAGGTTGTGGCGATTGTGGTATCGCCAGTGGCACTGGTAGATCCAATTCCGCAAGTCCCCGTTCAAGAGAGTGGTCTTTGGATCCTTTATATTGATTTGCTTGGGAATATAAACGCAAATCAGCAATCCCAGGGTTTTGATTAAGGTTTGAGTTTTTGCTTTCATTTGTTCAGGTTTGAACAAGTACTGTAATATCATAGGTCGTCTACCCAACACTATTGCATGTCAAGAACAAGAGAATATGACATAGCGCGGCATGAGATATGTAAGTTCAGGGAAAGAGAACATGATGTATCGTATAGCACGACGTATGTATGTTGAGGGCAAGAGAACATGACGTAGAGTACAATGACGTTATTGCCCCACCCCACCCCACCACCCCACCCCAGATGTAAAGACACACAATATGCAAAAAACAACGAAGGCGATAGCAACAACATGCAACAACAACTCCTTTTTACGCGCGCCGCCCCTTCCAAAACTTCATGGACGGCTGCGCAGCCGAAACCACGAGGATGGTGCCGGCTGCGGTGGGCCTCCACGAAGAGGACCGGGTGGTTTTTACAACATCCGAGCGGCTCACCGATCTGGAGGAAAGTCTCGCGAAGGAGCAGGCTGAGTGCAAAAAAGGTGAACGGGAAATGAAGCAGCGCTTCCGAAGGGAACTCAGCCTGGTTGATGAGGAAGTGAAGGAATTGAAAAGAAGAAAGATGGAAGGAGCTCCAGCACAACGCGTCCACCCAGGAGCGCCAGCACAGGACATCTACCCAGACGTGCAGCACACAATCCACGGAGGAGGGAAGGTCCAATCTACGGAGGCAGGTCCTCCAATTGTGGTCTGGACATGTTTGTGCGAGTAGCTCTGCAATCACCCTTGCGCCAACCCTTTGAAGGCAAGCAGGCAATCCGTCCCGGGAACCCTGTCACGAAGAACTTGCGTCACAACTCAGGTATGGCCCTACCTGGGAGAAGTGCAAACCTTGGTGCCTGGAGTGCCTGGGCTTACCGAATTCTTGTGGTTGAAACGTCATCTTTTTTAAAAGAACAAGCCCGAACTTTGATATTTAAGGGAAACGGAAACAACCTCACAAATTTCAGGGCAAACCCCAAATGCTGATGGTTCTTGATGACTTTTGGGTCATTTTCACCACCAACCATTGCCGCTAGTTAGGTTTGCGTCTGAGAATATAGGGCCTTCAGGTCTCATCAAACATCACTGGTTGGGAAATCCCCAGGCTAAATGGGCATACTACTGGGAAAATTGAATATTTGAAATGGACGATTTCCCAGCCTTGTTTGATTGCCAGAGGCTAGGGGGGAAATTGTTGGTCAACCATGGAAAACCGAATGGGGTAGTCGATTTTCGTCTCAAACGCCAAACAAAACACAAGCACATCGACCTAATGCGGCATTATCCAAAATTATGATCATGCTTCCTTTTTGTTCCCATCTGCTGATCCAACATACATCACTTTCAGTGACGCAAGAAGACACCCCAAGCAGATCCAAATCGGTGCCTTAAGCTTCCTGCATCAACATAAGCTTCGATGTCATATGATGTGGTTTTCTGGCCATCATCACGGTAGATAGAATATGCACAATTTGATGATAATAGTTGTTTTTTTAGATTTTATGTGTGCTTATATTTATTTCATGACGTGATAGTCACGTATTGTTGTTGTTGTTGTCGCTGTTGTTGACATGACTTGGTTGACCCATGGGGAATCGCATCTAGCTTATTGCCAGGAATGCACCGCACTACTACCCTGAGTTGTCCGGTGTATCTCTCGAAGATGCCAAGAAAAAGGCCGAGGTCAGCGGTAGTCACCACTGGTCACCGCTGGTCACTGTACCCTATGCGGGGAGCGTTGGTTTGGAATGGTTCATGAAAACTCAATGGCCAAGGCTTCATGGCCTAATGAGTAAGGGTGTGTTTGATGTGGAGCTTTTGGGGCCCTTTGGTTTGTTGCTCTTTCAGACTTGAAGTTCGTTCAAATGCCAAGGCTTTACTTTAAGTGAAAATCAGATCAAAAAACTGCTCCTGCAGGAGGTTAGCGAAAAATCCAAAGAAAAACTTCTACCAGGTGGCAAAGTGAAGCGATACTTGGCATGTCCTGGTGCCTGAAGAAAGGATTGGATGATGGGATTGTTTTATTTACAGAAAATCCCTAGATTTGGGGCTAGAAACAATGTTTTTTTTTTTCCTCTGTAGCGTTTATCTTTAGATAAACCAAACCACTGATGTAAGTCTTCAACCTTGATTGACTGCCACATTGACACATAGGATATCGATATATGGACGCAACCCCCGAAACAAAGCCATCAAAAAAAAAAGGGTCCACCAATGGGGGATCCCAAAGTGAACAAGTTTTTTTCTGGCTCAGGAGCCAAATCGCCGCATGTACCTTGGCAGAATGATGCCGGAAGTCAGCATCATTTCACCAACATTCGGATTCAAGTAACAAACAAATGGAGTTCACCAGCGCAAAAAACATGTTTTTTTTTTTACCAGAAAGACTTCTGATTTAACCGGCAAGAAATACGAAATTGAACAACATTTTGGAATACAAACAAGAACATGTGTACACATCAGCGTTATTGACTCAGAAGGCAGAAAATGATGGTGCATCTATTGTTTGGATTTGTTTTCTATCCAATGCGGATGGAGTTCATATTATGATAATTTCAATGTGCTAAACATTATGATCATATCATATTATGTAATTCATCTTATTATGATAATTCAAATGTTATGGACGGATGGTTAATTGCTTAAAAATACAACTTTGGTGGCACCATTGGTGCCACCATTGGTGCCACCGATTCGACTTTGTTTCACCTATTGTATCTATTTCTGAGGCAGACATCCTCTCATCGTGCTTGCAGCGGTGCCACATGGGTTGAAATCTTTGGAATAAAGAATCGTATAAAAGCCAAAGTTTCTTTGTGGTACCGTTCATCGAACATGCTGGAAAATTCCACAGTTGAGTTTCCAATTATCCATTGGGGATTTCCATGGGTTTCCCGGCCACGGTGAGGGTGACACCGGCAGCTTCTCTCAGGTCACCATCCGAAAATTGAATCGTGGTGGCCGAAAATGCGTCGGGGCACCGGTGGAGGGCCGAAATTTCTCCAAAATGATGGATGAAGATTCCGAAAATAAACTACTATATTTTCTGGATATAATGATGATGAATGATTTGCTGAAGATTCTTGTTATATTTTCCCAATGGGAAATCCGCTACTTGGAGACTCGAAAAAGGGCCGTGTGTCATTTTCTTGGGGTTCCTTAATTTAAAGGTTAAACAAACAGCCGAAAAGTGCCGCACTCTTCAGGTGTTCCCTCAAGACAACTTTATCGCGAGTAGATTCAAGTGATATAAATATATAATAATATATATAAATCAGATATTTGAGGTGTTGAAATCATATGAATTTCCGCATTTCAGATGCTAGAATGCTTGATACATACATATACATACATATATATTTATATATATATATATATGCTAGTATATACTACACCAGACCTATGAATGCATGATATGGAGGTTTCCTGAAATAGACTGGTTGGTGGTTTGAAACATGAATTTTATATTTTTCCCATCATATTGGGAATGTCATCACCCCAACTGACGAAGTCCATCATTTTTCAGAGGGGTAGGGCTCAACCACCAACCAGTAGACGTAACTCAGACTTATCATCCAGCATCAATGGGATCCCCGGTGGCAGGTCACCAGCGTGGCCGGATTAGACCTCTTCAGCATCAAACTGGACGATGTGGCGCAGCTTGGGTCGAAAAGAGCGCAAGGATGGTACCGGAATGTCAAACAATGGACAATGATGGGACGTCGATATATATATATATTTAATATATATATATATAATATATATATATAATATGTACACTGTATATATATATATATGTGTGTGTGTTTGTGTGTGTGTGTTAAAACATAGTGAACAATAATAGTAATCATCATAATAATTATAATAATATTGATGGTGTCAATATAATGACTATAGCAGTGTTTAAGCATCAGACATGTTCAACAATTAGCCTTTTCGTTGTGAAAGTTAATCATCAAAAATTGCATAAGACTCGGCAAGGGAGAGGCATTTATAGGGCTAAGTGCTAATGAATGGTTGGTTATTTGATGCCTCAATTTTGGCCCATTTAGATGTTTGTTTGTTTTTTTTTTTTTTCGGGGGGGCGGTGGGAATGCATCACAAGGCTACAAGGTTTGGACACGATGACATGTTTCCAAACCTGGATAAGATGGAAACAGGCCCGGCTTAGCTGTTGATCAGCCTGGTGAAAGGCCGGGATTGGCACATTCAGCTTGGTGAAAGGCCGGGATTGGCACATTCAAGTGGGTAGTGATCAAAGCCCTGATATTCATCAGTTCTTTCTTTTAAAGCAACATGGTGTTATACTAATTATTCGGATATAATTCGGTTTATTTGGGATTATAATGGAAAATCACAATTTTCAATGGGAAAATCCACTATAAATGGTGATTTTCAATAGCTATGTTAAATTACCAGAGGGTAACACAAATTAACACACCGACCTGCTGAAAGAGAACTTGTTTGGTCTGGGTAGCGGCAAAAAGCCATGTCATAGCAAGTCTTTGGTCCCAATGGTCCCAAATCCAACAGTGACCTGGAGAGCCATTGAGGGCTTACGGTTCATGTAATCAGTGATAAGGTTACTTTAAGGTTCCTCCCAAGTCCTCAATTGGACGTGTTCCTGAATGGTATGTATCAAGTGCCCAGGAGTGTTAGGATGAGTTGATGAAGACTCCTCGGACTGCTCGTTGCACCAAGGAAACTCTTCAAGAAGAAGTTCGCCTGTGGTTGTTCAGTGGTGAAACATACCCGCATTTGATGGTGTGAGCAATGCTGCCCAGTCGAAACAATGCCATGATCTACCTGCTTATTGGTTCAAACGTGGGGAACACCCCTCCTTGTTCTTCGTCCACAGAATCACCGACATGATCTAGTGAATCGGTATGAATGTGAATGTGTTTGCGATTCATGGGTTGTTGTTTTTTGTTATTTTCCTTTGTCTCCATGCAGTCACGTGCAGGCAGCAGACAGAGAGAGTTAGTTTGAAGATGGAGATGAAGAAAGACATAGAAGAAAAGGGTCATACTGGGGGTGATGGTTGAAGTTTGCCCTTGGCTTGCAACCCAAGGCCAAAATGAATAGTCGGAGTAGCCCAAGCTTGGTCGTTAAACCAGTATGTTGCTGCTTGCGTTGACGTCCAGCTATGCTTCGTGCCCAGGAAGGGTGAGAACACTCTACCAGATACGGTGGATATTCAAGGTGCTTCGGATCACCTTGGAATGATTGGAGACCGTGGGTATTCCATGGTTATTCCAAGATCCCCTCTGGCCCCAACCATTCGGAACACGAATCGAAAAGTGAAGTTCCTGCAGCCTTGGTGAAAGTTTGGTTTTCAGTCTCCCAACAATGGGTTGTATGCTTATTTCATCTTATTTCCCTCCAGGACAATCCACACCCTTCTTTTTGAGTCCACAACTTCAATTGCCCTGGCTTCGTTTAGCCGTTGCTTTTCAGGCGCTAGATGGCTTTTGTAGTTGAAATGTAACATTCCTTGCGTGCATTGTCATAAACTGAAGCGACACTCAAAACTCTATCGCTAGATTCTGGTGTGGGATCGTTGTTTGTTTTTTGCAAAAGCTATGTATTTTCTAAGAGCCTGCCAGCTAGGTGAAGCACCACTGGCTCAATATTTTTTTCAGAAATATTGCTGCAGTCAACAGCATGCTGTACACACCGCCTATGCTCACCACATCAACCACATCAACCACATCCACTCTATATAGCCAGTCAGAATCCCGAAGCTTCTTGAAAGATCCTCTCAGAAGGAACCCCTTTGCGGTCTACAAGACATCCCAACGAATTCCTGAGCACTAAGACCATCCAAGACCCCTCATGAATTGCGGCGGCAATTGTTGACCACGCGCCTAGAACTTGAAGCAGTTGCAACCCTTTGCTTTGCTCCTCCCTGTGCCCAAGCCGGCCTCTTTTTTCGCCCACCCTCGGTGGGTGCCGATGTTCAGTCGACTGCTCTCCGAGAGGGGGACTGGATGACGGAAGCTGCGGAACCTGTGGCAGCTGCGGGCCCTAAGATGGAGGATGCCCAGGATGCCACATTGACCACCGGTACCACGGGTACCACCATGGAAACTGCTGATGCTACTCTAGGAGGAGAGGGAGCTGGATGTGGGTTCTGCATCAGTTGCAGGTCTGTGACACTCGCTCAAAATCATTTGTTTTAGGACCTACCCAAAAAACAAGGGGATTTTATTGTAATATTCGCGGGGGAAGCTGGCTCCTAATCTTTAATTCAAACAAAAAAATAAGTAAAATAATGTTGGTTTCAAAATTGCTCAAACTCCCTTTAAAATGAAATTATATAAGTAAAAATTGGAATTCGAAGCATCCCCCCCAATATTTATTAGTTTAAAAACCTTAAGCAATGTTGATTTTAACATCAGTTAAATTCTTTTAAACATATAATTTAAACATGCCAAAAATTGGATGTCGATGCTTTCCCCTAATATTAAACTAAGAACCTCACTTGAACAACTAAGAAAATGATGTAAAAAACGGACCTTATTAAAACCTACCCCGGGGTTAACTAGTTTTTTTTTTGTTAAGGGGGCAGAACTTTCAAATTGGACCTTGATTTTTAAATTGTTTTCTAAAGGGTATAATTTAAAAGTCAAATTGACCAATCTGAAATGCCCCATAACGAACAATCTGGGGTAGCTATTATTACTTGGACAGGTTTCAGTAATAGATTAAAAACAAAGTAAAATCTTAAATGAATAATGAAAAATAGTAGACTCTAGACAAAATATTGGATATTTTACATGATACTACGTGCCTTGCAGTTTGCAATATTTCTTTAGTCCATCCTAGCTGGGGATGCGACAGAAGAGGTGGAGACTCCTCTAAGTAACATGACACATATCTAGCAACATAGCTGCATCTATTTTCCCAATTTCTGAGGGTTTTAATTGCATTTTGCCGTCGGGCTTCATAGTTGTTAATTATATAGACATGCAATGGCATGCATCATTAGTATTAATAATTAATAATATGTAGATCTTAAGTAATGTGTTCATTGGCTTGGCAACTTAGGTTGTCCTTGATTCAATCTGACGGTTTCTCCAATGCGACGGTTCCAGGTGACTTTCCTGGGTGAGGGTTGTATCAATGAAACTCAGCGATCACTTCACATTCCTTAATGTTTGCCGTCTTTTGCAGGAGAGATGGATTGTTCTACGTCGCCCAAGTCATGTAGCTGGGAGGATGCAGGCTGGGATTGGATGTCCTGACTAAACATTTTGGAAATACAACTACGCAATAATGTTATAGGGATAGAATGAGAGACGTCATGCGTTTTATAACTAGAACCAACTTGATAATTTGATCATTCTTGATATGTGGCTTGGTGATTGTTTTAATAATGCAACTTCACGCTTCCTGCAGTTTTTTTCGGGATATGTTTGACTTCTTCTCTTTGTCAGCAAGGGTTAGGTTTTATAGATTGCGGCGATCTTTATCCTGAAGCATGGGTGTAACGTCAAACACTGGAAGGCTGACGAAGCGTAGGTGATGTTTAAGCCATGTTTGAAAATGGTTCTCTCTTTGAGTGAAAACAGATAATTACAGTACAGTAACAAGACGCGACAGATGGGTTGTACAAAGACCAACCTAGTGGATGAAGATATATATATATTATTAAATATATATATATATATACATAGGTAGATTCAGATAGATACAGTTAAGACTTGAGAATGGAGGCCCAAAAAGCTGCTCAATCCCACCAATTGGCATTGGCAACCCCATGTTTGAGGAGCCAATATCAAGTTGAGCTTTTAAGTCATGCGGTGGGCAAAAAATCGCTGGCTTCAGATTGGACTGGCCATGGTGGATTTTCAGAATGCTCTGCTAGCCCATATTCTGCTGGCTCCAAGGTTTTTCTGTGAAGAGCCTCTTGGTAACCACATCGCTATCATCGGCTCGCGGTTTCAAGCTCCCGTTCAATCACTGACAGTGATGATCATGATGATCCCAACCGACTCATATTCGGCAGCTCAACGATAGTTGAAGCAACCAGCATATGGAACCCCAAGAATCATAATTATGGTCTGCCATTGTTCAAGCCGTAGGAAAGTGCCATTTTGCGGCATCCAGCGGCATCCATTTCCGAAACCGTTAAACCATCACTGACCTGGCAGGAGAAGAGGATCCGGAGGAAGTTCCGGTGGATCGCGAAGGGAGTTTGGTGGATGAGTACTTCCCCGGACACGTGGAGGTGGATCAGAAATCCGGTGTCGCCGGGTTGAGTCACCGTGGCTGGGCGATGACAAAGATAGGGGAATGGGGGAAATATGGGGGATGAAAAAATTGACGGGCGAGGAAACAATAGGCAATTCTATTTTTGTGTACTTCTACCTTGACATGTGACGGAGAATTTGAAGGGTACAGTAGCTATTGGACACATGAATCACAACAACCCACCTCTCCTATAGGTTTCCTATCTTTGAAACTTCCGCCACCGCCTTGCGCGGTCCTACTGGTAACTTGGACAGATGCTGTTGGTGTTTGGAAGTGGCATCAATAATGTTTTGTGTTTCTGCATTATATGACAATAGACAGATATACAATATATATATATATATAGACACATATTACTATGTACATCATTTTTTGTGATCATTTTTTCACATATCCCATCTATCGTTCTTGATCAATGGCTTGGGGTCACACTGCCAAGGTTCAGACCGATTTCGCGGCTTGTCAGTGCAGGGTCGCGAACTCGATAGTTTGCCACTGATGCTCGTAGTCTTTGTTTGCATTCTCGCCGCACTGTTGGGGTGCCTCGGCTGTAGTTCTTTGAATTGTTTTTTTCACTTTCCCCAAGTGAAGATCATTTGTAGCCACACTTGCTTTTGCAAATGATCAGGAATAATTCTGGACATGTTGTGGCGCAATCGTGTTATTTAGAACATTTAGATTCATATGGTAGCAGTATTGGCAAATTTTGTGAATCATCATGCTAGATCGATGCCAAACAATCCGAATATTGGGATGGCCACCATATGCTGCTAATGTTTGGACATTTTTGGCGTGGTTGAACCATGGTGGAACCTCAACCCCCCAGTGTCCAAGTACACAGTTGATGATGTCAACAGTGTCAGGTTGTAAGTGTATTAAAAGTGACTGCCATACTTAGACTTATGATGGCCAACTGAGCTGCAGAAGGGTTGTAGTAGTTTGAATTAAACATGTAAAAAAAAGGTGAAAACATGCGTTTTGAAAACACATTATTTTTGAAATGTGAAAACATGTATTTTAAAAGTGTAAAACATGTGAAAAATGTACGTGTTAAGCAATTTTGAAGCTTCGTTCTCTTTTCCAATGTTTTTGCTCCTGGTAGTCATTGTTTTGCTATTGGTAAATTAAACAGATCTGCGATCTGCACCGTCCACTTCCGATCGATTTGAACTGCTCCTCTCCGATTTTCAACCTGCAGAAGTTGGTTGGGCAGGCAGCAAAGTAATTGCAGCAAAACTGGACCCAATAAAATCAAACCTGAAGAAACGATTTCAAGAGTTCCTGCCACCTTCCCAACTGGATTTTCAAATGTTTTTTTTCCACATGTTGGTCACATGTTTTGACATGTTTGTCACATTTTTTCCAAGTGCATTTTCAAGACGCATTTCTTTCACCTTTTTTCCAAGTGCAATTTCAAGACACGTTTTTGTGAAACATGTAGAAAAAATGCCTTTTGAAAATACGCTTGGAAAAAATGTGGAAAAATCAAACATGTGAAACAAATGTGAAAAATGTGAACAAAAGACAATGAAAAGTTCCTGTTTCTTAGCCCAATTTTTCCATTTTTCCAGATATAGTTTTTTCCTCACGTTTTCTTTAAATTCCAATGTTAAATCATAGAATATTGAATTAAAACATTAGGATTCCACATAAGCATGTATTCATTTTCAACGATTTATGTCAATAGATTCACAATGAATGTAACTTCTATTTAATTTACATTAGGAAATGTATTGAAAAATGTGATTCTAATCCCTAGTTTTTCCCACATCTTTCCACATGTGTTCACATGTGTTTTCACATTTTTCACATTTTTGAAATGCATGTTTTCACGTTTTTGAAATGCATTGTTTCACATTTTTAAAATGCATTTGCATTTTTCTCACATTTATTTCACATTTTTCTCACATGCTTAATTGATCATTGTTTTCAAGCTTGTAGCTGGAAACGGCCATCATAAACTTAGACCCTCCAAGTACCCACACATTGGTAAAACATCCTAAAATAATGGGTATACTACCCCACCGTTCCAGGTACATTGGAGGGTCTAGGTACATGTAATTTGCTGTTTGTTGGTACCGCATTTGGGCTTAGACATCAATGTTCTGTTTGGTAATAGCAACGGAAAATCCACGAATCCCAGAACAAACCATGATGTCCATCGTTTTCTCATGATTTTTCCTAGGGCCATGATTTACAGTACCCAGAAAAGGCAACCAATCTCAGATCTTCTCCCCACATTCTTATTACCTTTGGTAATCAAACATGGCAAGTGGAAATCACTTTACGAATGGCGGATTCTCCATTGCCAGGTTTGACTACTGTAGGGTATCCGATGGTCCATTAATACCCCACATATGTCGCAAACATATCCCATTAACTTGCATTAACTTGATGACAGGAGCATAAATTTATTTTTTCAACTTCAGCGCAGCATTGGTGAGCCAGGCTAGTGGTGGCTGGGCTACATAGCATGGTGAAATATGTGGGCTGCCCACTGGGCATCAACGGCTGCAACAGTTTTTCGGGCACCAAATACGACTCTAGAGCCTTGGACGGATTGAGGCCTGGGGGCTTTATGGTGGTGGTGGCGGGGGTGGTACTGCTATTGCTGTTGCTATTGCTGTTGCTGCTGTTGCTGCTGTTGCTGCTGTTGCTGCTGTTGCTGCTGTTGCTGCTGCTGCTG
>Ga0126342_10002983_pt1 | contig 27364 bp, 26 predicted proteins | sample Cyp1metagenome_FD_92528 | JGI IMG/M metagenome (GOLD analysis project Ga0126342, IMG submission 92528) | Coral microbial communities from Lord Howe Island, Old Settlement Bay, Australia - Cyphastrea 1 metagenome | ecosystem: Host-associated > Invertebrates > Cnidaria > Coral ... | reverse complement strand
GGCTTTGGGCTGTGGCCAAGGGCCCCCTTGCTTTCACTCAGTGCGTGGCTTCTTTGCCAGGATAGTCTCAATCCTGGCCATCTGGTCTGTCAGCATGGACTGCATCTGGTGCGTTTGCAAGTCCATCTGCACCTTCATTTGCTGTTGCAAGGACTGAACCTGTGCAGTGTTCTGCTGGTGATTGTCTTGCACGGTCGATTCCAAACTGACCTGTCGGGCAGAGAGCTGCTGCACCTGGGCTTCAAGCAGCTGCAATCGATGATCCTGGTCATCAATCTCCATCTTGTCAGTTGGGGGCAGCTTGGCAAGAATGCTTTGTTCAATGCGCTGCTCAAGTTCTTGCAGAACTGGCTGAGCAGGGGGTCCTGCAGGCAATGTCGGCACTGAGCTGACTGCTTTTGACCATGGATCACTTGTCAGCCATGGGTCTGCATTGGTGGCCTCTGATGGCCGGCACAGGTTCACGGTGGCTGCTTGACCGACCACTTTGTTGCCAGCCTCAGAGACAGGGGACTTCGTGTCGGGACACGTGATCACGACTTGGCCATGTTGCAGGGACAAGACACGAACCGGTGGTTCAACAACAGCCTGGACAGACCACATCAAACCTCCGGGCACATGTTGGACCGGTTGTAATGGCCTGCACTCCCATTGGCTGGCTTTGAGAATCCGGGCGATTCCCTTCCTGTCACTGCCGAAAGGCCACGGGCCGCAGTGATAAACCATCCTGGCACCTGGTGCAAGGTACACCGCATCTGGCTTCACATTGGTGAACATGCGTTGGAAGTCTTTGGTGTGAACCCTAAGTCCATACCGCTGGCCAGTGCGTGCAAGGCCCAAGCAATCAACTTCACACTTGGCCTTATGGGCCACTGCATTGTAGTCCATCTGGGGAAGCCACACCACCTGGAAGTCGCCATGGGGCCGAAGTGCATCTTCCGACTTCGGTTCTACGTAGACACCATGTTGGCCACTGGCAGAAAGGACACGGGACTCCAGGCTCTTGACATACCTGACAAAGACTGCAAAGTGAGTGGCTCTGTCCCACTTGACTGGCCGACCTGAGTCATTGAAGTATTGACGGCGGAAGACATCAAGGACTGCTTCGGAGGACTGATCAGCTGTTGGGTGCCAGCCGGGGCAGCTACATTCTGGCCCATTGCGACACGTCTGAAGGCACTGCAGGACGGACAGGACATGTTTGACAGGGCGGCTTGTGAAGTCTTCCCAATCATGCTCCCATTGGTCTTGGTGCACCGTAACCCTGGCACATGCAACTTCCGTGGCAACAACAGCAGGGGTATCTTTGGCAGTGTATTGGTAAACACATGACCGACCAAGTTGGACAAGTAATCCAGTGACAATCATGGGCTCTTGGTTCATGCTGCAGCGAGCGGCAAACCTGATGGTGGCTGAGATCAGTGACGTCTGGACATCTGGTGGGGGGTTCAGGATCAAGAGCGCCAATCCATTATGGGTGAGCAACTTACCAGCCTGCAAAAAGGGCAATGCATCCTGATAGGTCGTCAAGGCAAGTCCAGAAGCCAGTTCCAAACCACCAACCAGGGAATAAGAATACTACACAAGATTTACCATCGATGGTAGTTTCTCATGGATCTTTTTGTACAGTGAATCAGCAAACAAATGCAGATTCACCTAGCCTCTATTTTCAATTTTTGGGGCTTGGCCATGAGGTGTATAACAAGACATCATCAACCAACTGGCATTGTTTCTACCCTTGGGTAAACTAACATAGATGCGGAAAACCCGCTCTTTCCGTGGGAAAACAATCTACAAAAAGTGGATCATGTTCACATCTATGCTAGTTAGTTCATGTTACTTCCACATCTATGCTAGTTCCAAATCGTAAAGCTTCTGAAAATAGGGCACCTAAATAGGGCTTTCCCTGTCGTTTCCCATTGGAGGATCCCCACTCGCCTCTTCAAGCAGAGACTTGGCTTGTTCGAGGCCTGCAATGGAGTCCCACCTCGATGATCGAAGCTGGAGTCATGGGGGGGTTCCATGACGTCATGGGGCTACCCCAAGCTCGCTGGATGGTTTATGTCATGGAAAATCCCAAAATAAAATGGATGGTGACTACGATTATTCCCATTTCAGGAAACCCCCAACCATGTACTGGTGGTTTAAACATGCTTAAACCGGGATGTGTTGGATAAATGAGTGGTGATTTGGTGGATAAATGAGTGGTTAAAACTTGGAATTTGTCGCATTGAATCTGGAAAAAAACATGCCCCCATTATACTCTCTGATGATAACCTCTGAATGGAACATCCCCCCATTTGTTTTGGATGTTCCTAGATCTTCCAATTGAAGCACCGATTTCTTCTTGCCAGGATAGGATTGCCAAAGGCTACTCAAGCCTTCTGGAAATATAATCTGTCTTCACCTTGAAAAAAGTGGAGAATCATAGGGAAATATCTGAAAAAATAAAGTCTATAATTTGGAGGTTTTAGTAAGGATCCATCATTGAAATATCCTGTTGCAGATGTGACTTTGAACCAATGATTCTCCATCACTTGACCATCGGCTTTGTGGGATAAGTAGCAGGACACCGAACATTTTCTTAACCATCACCTATGGTGTTTTTCCTCTGAGATGTACCATTTACATCCATTTACATCCATGAAGTATATTCAAATACAGGTGTTTCCTGTGAAATTTACCATTTAACCTCTGGTAAACTAACATAACTATGGAAAATCACCATTTTTCATGGGAAAACTCACTATAAATGGTGATTTTCCTTAGCTTTTTGTATGTTTACCAGAGGCTACCCGATTCTGGGGACCTCACCAACACACCAAGCCAACTTCAGCCCGGGGTTGCCCCACGTCACAGAAGGACATCGATCCACGCAGTCTCTCTCAAGCATCTGAATCAAGTCAGCCTCGAATGGCAGGAACTGTGAAAGTTACCCGGCCTGGTAAACATACAAAAAGCTATTGCTCCAGCATTTACTGGTTTAATCCTAGAACTGGTAATCCTATGGTTTAATGGTTTGATATGGTTTAATATCTTATAAATAATATAACTACATGGTTTGATATAGTTTAATCCTAGACGTCCAGAAAAACAATGTCCAAGTTGATGGTATGTTCCTTCGTTTACAGCTCAATAAATAACCCCTCAAACCACCAGACCATGGTTTACTCTGGCCAGGGTAGTGAAAACTGGTGATGCTGCGTAGCAAATATTGAGATATATCCTGGTATGTGCATCCCAGTTGGTAAGCGTTTTGTAACCACTATAAGAAAAAAACTATGTATATTGTATCATATCATATTAAAATACATGATATATATACATTATATATATTATAATATCACTGGAAATACTTCTGCCGCATATGCCGCTGCTGCCATTAGTTTCACTGGCCTTTCCGAACCGGTGATTACTGGCCTTTCCTCGCTGGGATCGTCCCCATGAGGACCGCACATCAGGACCGCTGCCGCTGCTGCCATAGACGTGTTCCAGGAAGGAGCCAGCTTCAGCGCCCTGCAGAATCCCCAGGGATCCAATTCTGGGAGGACTGGAGAAATTCGAGTTACATGTCATTGCACACAGTTATTTTGTGCAGAGTAGATGACCTCATCATGACGTTCTTCAATAGTGTTGAAAATCCGAAACCAATATGTTGCACATATCCTACACCACATCAACTGGCCCCAAGCATTCCACTACAATTTTCTTTCACTGGTTCCAAAGAGTTGCTAGTGGACCACGAAAGATCAACGGAAAACCAGCCGCCAAAGATGTTCAATCAAATGCCTCCAGATTTCCCAGAGATTTTCGACAGATTTCCAGCAGATTTCCGGAGCTAACTTTCGACAAATGGTGCCTTTCCCTTTGACTCGTCCTTCTTGGGCACATTATCCATCCAAGGCCTTGGCGGAACAGTGCCTAAGACCTAGAGGCCAAAAACGTGTTTCGTAACACCCTAAGTCCCTAAGTTTCGTAACACATCTAAAGAGGCCAAAAACGTGTTGGAGTCCCTAAGTTGAAAGGGTTGACTGTGTTGACTTTGATAATTTGTTCCGGTGTTTTGATATGTTTCGATGGATCGATTCGTACGAATGGTACCTCAAAAACACTTGATATGTTTGCAGCCTATCAAAGCTTGCAAATGGTGAGGGTTGGTCACTAGTACTGACAGTTCGTCTTCAAAAAATACAGACTTGGGGAGCCGGCTACCAGCCATTTACCCAAGAAATACTGAAAACCACCATTTCTGATGCAGTTAGCCTCCTGTCTGAAATAGATCTGGCAAACCCATCAAATGTACATCATTTTCCTAGGCTTTCACAGTTTCAATGGCTTTCACCATGGCTTTTCCAATCGATGTTAGCTTCGCCCCGGGTTCACCGATGGGTCCCCGAACTTCTTGTAGTTCCGCCCGCCGCGCTCCCCACGGTCGCCGCGGTCGGTGCCACGGTCGGCGCCCCGGTCCGGGGGGCCATGGCCGTGGCCGTGGGTGCCATGGGCCTGGCAGCTGGTACAGAAGTGGACATGTAATACATATAGTTTTATGTTTGTTTGTTAGTTAGTTAGTTTGTTAGTGAGTTTGTTTGATTGATTGATTGATTGTTTGATTGTTTGTTTCCCTGCACTCAGAAGCGTCTGAGGCCTGTGTTTCAGGCGGCAGACTGAGAAACTATGTATTTATCTCTGTTATATAAGTTATATATGTATATGTAGAGATTGATTTTGTTAGAATTAGTATTGTTTATATCATATTATCAGTATATATATATAGATAATATACATGTATCGTACGTATATATAATGTAGTATAATACAATCAACTTCGAAGATCGGAATTGTGTATAGAAGGTATGGTTATGGATAGCACGGGATGAAACAACCAATGATCATGATCTAATGGAATAGAGCCAACATTGCAAACGAATATGGTACTGTGTGAACATGAGAAATTGCTTCAAACATGAAATGATAATCAATTGATAAATGTATCTATTAATATCTATTAACCTATTACTCATGATTGATACTAAGTAGTATATTACTCGATATTCATCCCACTTATAATCTGGTTGGTGGTTTTAACCATCTTGAAAAATATGAAAGTCAATGGGAAGGATTAACCCATATATGAAATGGAAAATAAAAAATGTTCCAAACCACCAACCAGTAATGCAACTACAGTAGAAAGCAAATAATACAGTATGATTTGTCTACCTTGCTTCTCCCTGAACTTGGCAACGGCTCAACGCCGGGGACTACAACCTGATCATCCAGGAGCAGCTTACAGTAGTCGGCCATGTTTTGCTTCAGAAATTCAAGATCGTTGTCCTGAAAAATGTATAAAAATGTTGGGTTTGAGGTGCAAAATGTGAGATCCCAAAGTTTCTGATTGCGACCATGAGAACCCAAATGTCCAATTGTCGACCCTGACATGTCCGCTGTTGCCTGAGGCTGTCGTCGAGTTGGCACCTGAGTCCGCGGATGATAGGGTGAACCAATCCTCGGATGACCTTAATACATTGCAGTTCTACGGGACTGCAACGTATGAACCAAACACTAATTTTGCAAGTACCTTATAGGTAAGCTAAGTACCTTCAGGAATCACTACAGCATCCCAAGTATTCCAACATGTAAAATTGATTTGTTTGGAATACTCAGAAAATCCCAACATTTACCTCCTGGCTCAAGACTACATTATCGCCGCAGATCAAACAATTCCTTCGACTTTCAGGGATACCTTATATGAATTCCTATTTTGTAGCTACTAAAATGGGGGTTGCCTCAAACTGGGAGATACCTTTTCAAAGCCCCTTTCTGGAGATAATGCTAACAGCTGCTAACCTAAAATCGATCCTGGCCAGGGCCCCGCGCTGAACGCTCCTCTTGCCTGCCATGGGGATTCCCTCGGTGACCCTGTGAGCTGTTGGACATATTTTTGACCCAGCTATCATTGCCAATCACCTTTGGGGAGCTGAAAAATCCCATGAAACACAAAGAAAAACACTAGACATAGATAAATGGTCAGACTGAGCAAAAACTGAAAATTGGGTACCCCCAATTCCAATATGCTTATTACCTTCTGGTTATTTAACATAGCCATGGTATAGATGGCCCATAGAAATAGATGGTTTACCTATTAATAGCATGGTGATTTTCCATGGCTATGTTAGTCATAACCAGAGCGTATCATCATTGTTCCATGACAATAGCCTCGGGTAAACTTACAAAAAGCTATTGAAAATGGCCATAGAAATAGTGGATTTTCCCATTAAAAATGGTGATTTTCCATGGCTATGTTAAATTACCACACACACACACACACTTTCCGTTGTGAAACTCAGCCCTGACGAGTGGCCTGGTGGGAGATCTCCGTTGCGGCACATCCCGTCGTGCCGGCGGGTCCTAAAACACGGAAGACGCAACAACCGCGGGATTGGATTGGTTTTCTTGGGAAAATCTTAACCGGAAACCATGGTTTTTACCATGAAATATGCGGGTTTCCTGTAAATTTTCCCGTAAACCAATCTAATGATCATGGGATTGGATTGAACATGAATCTACAGGACACGATGTTTTCCTATGAAATATGATGAAATATGTAGGTGTCCTGTGTGTTTTGTCCCTTCAACCAATGCAATGACACCTCCAAATCCAGACTTCTGATGTCATATGACTGGTTCATAGCCCTTGATCATGAATCAGGGATATGACTAACCAACTAACCCTGGGACTGGTATATACTCGATAGCCATTAGTGGCTGAAAAGGTAGAAACAACCTATTAGCTGGGAGAGTGACTGCACATAGACATCTAAGAATCAGAAAACGGGATATGGTCAATTGGAGGGGCAGCCCTTGCAATTGCAACTAGCATTTATATATATATATATACATATACAATGCATGGAGTACATGTCATAACCCATATGCCAGCAATTTACTATAGTATCTTCCAGGTTTAATCAAGTGGTACATGATTGGTTGTGTCTCCAGATTAATCATCAACCTGTGGCTAAAGAATGGGGGGCTGATCGCACCAGAAATGATCATGTGTTGAATCTGCGCCTGCGCTTGATATCAGGAACTCTCCACTTTCAAAGTAATTATTGTTCCATTTCGCTTCGTTGCGGGACATGTCCCAAGTTTGCTTTTGTTACCATTTTGTTACCATTCCAACGAAACTCTTTGGTTTCTTATCCCAATAATGTGTAGTTGGGATTAATCATCCACTAGGAATTCATCAACCCCACAGAAAACATGTGTTGGCAATACTAAATGGCTTGATTAGTCCAAACTTGACATCAACTTTAATAATGTGGCTAAAACAATCTCATAAACGATCCCCCAGTCATCACCATTTTTATAGGTGGTATAGACCGTTCCGAAATGGGTGGTTTATGGCATGGTTTTGCACACATTCAGGAAATTTAAGGATATGTTGATACTTCTAATATTATGTGTGATCACATATCTAGTATATCACTTATCACCTATAAATAATAATGGATATCCTTGATATCCTTGATGTAGAAATATTAGATCACTTCTACATCAAGGATATCAAGGATATCCATTATTATTTTACCCACATTAAGGATATTATGATCTGGTTGGTGGTTGAGCCACCCCTCTGAAAAATATGAAAGTCAATGGGAAGGATGACATCCCATACGACATGGAAAATAAAAGTCATGTTTGAAACCACCAACCAGTAATCATTGTCCCCATATATCATTGAAATTGCCATGAATTGCTGGATATAAGCCATTTTTAGCCACACCCAAATAGGATATTATGATTAATCCATCACCATTTTTAATGGGTAAATCCACTATTTCTATGGCCATTTTCAATAGCTTTTTGTATCTTTACCAGAGGGTAATCCCAACGTGACATTCACTGTGTTTCTCCATCGCCCAGTCCTGCGCCCAGCCTGGGAGGTTGTTGCCTGGCCACTTGGGTCATCCCCTGCCTGCTCGTTGGCCTTTTTTTATATATCAATGGCTATGTAAGGGAATATACCCCCAAAATATGGCCAAACATATGGTACTAACGTACCTCCATTTTAGGATCCTGGAATTCGCTTTTTGAATATATGCAGGAGTTCCTATTTTGATGAAGTAAAGAGTTCCTTAAGTAGTCTGTAGATGGACAACTGGACAACATAAATTATCATCCATCAATTTCCAAGTTTCAAGGAGGTTTTGTCTTATGAACAGTTAACTAACTCCATGGCGCGTTTGACTATAATCATTATAATCCTCAGAGATTCCTAGAGAATAAACAAGTACCACAATTACAATGTAGGGATCTGTCATCCATGATCCATTCAAAAGGATTCCTACCATGGAGAAAATGTCATGCAATCCTGAACTAACCAAACACAATGACACACCCATATAATCATCAACCAGAAAGTGTTTTGCGCATTGCTGCTCGACCGCATGAGATTCCTAGACCCTCTCACCTGGCAGCATGATCACAATGGTGGGCTCACAACAACAATAATCTGGTGATATTGGTAGAAGTGGAATTTATCAATTAGATTTGCTTCAGGGGACAATCAAAATCAAAGACTACTCCCACTAGATTCCCCAAATGGTGGATTTAGCAATGGGAAAATCAAAAAAATGAATGCAGCACATCCTGGAATGTGTATATAATGTGTGTATGTAATATACACAAATACAGTATCTATAGAGTATGTATGGTGAAATGCGAATTGTAGGTGTATCAAAGAAAGCACCAAAAAAAACACTCCAGGTGATCTTTGAGACACTTGCAGGCCGCATTGAACGCCATGAAATCTCACAGGAAACAAAAGAAAATGATGCCCTTTGAAGATGTCTTAAAACCACCAACATCAAAGAACGGTATGAACGACGAACTTGATAACTTCTCCATGATCCACATTTGAATCCAATAAGTGTTTGACTGGGATTCAGTCACCCATTCGCTTTGGGGTTTTGAATCAAATTTTGGCGAATCCATTTTCATGGATGGTCGAATACCAACAGTGACCCCAAATACTTGGGACATAAATTATGACTTATTCCATTTCTGCTGGCCAAATCGTCTTGAATCCATCTGTTTGATCAGTTTCATTGGTGAATCATGGATTTGGTCAATCCTTTAGAAACAAAAGTTGACAAAAAATCTTTGCTTACCCTCTGGTAATTTAACATAGCTATTGAAAATGGACATTTATAGTGGATTTTCCCATAAAATCATAGTGATTTTCCATAGCTATGTTAAATTACCAGAGGGTAAATCCCCTGAATCATGCTTAATCCACCATCTTTTTGTGGATCAAACCGACCAATCTTTAAGCGTCGCCTCCAGAGGCCACGCGGCGTGCCGCCGGCTTTGCCCTGGGCGTTTTCCGGCCACCAAGTTATGGTATTCTAAAGGGATAATGATGAACCATTGGAATATACTACCCATGAATTGGAATTGCAGATGGTTAATTGATGATGATTGGAATACACTAACTACCCATCATGATGATGATGATGATGATGATGACAGTGCCATTGGAATCGTAGGCTGCCCGGTCGGCTACCCTATCTTCAGACTGACCCACTTGGGTTCCAGGCACCACTGCGGCAATCAGCTTCCACAGCTTCCACAATCATTTTGGAGGATATTGCCAACAAAAAAACATGGAGTCTTACAAGAAAATATTGGAAATGTGCCATCACAATTCCTCAAACATGTTCTTTGAAAAGTAAGACATCCATAGGTTTCGTGGAAAAAAACAAATTACACTCCAGTAAATTAACATAGATCCTGCCAGATAGGGGTTGGAAGACTAGTTTCCACTATAAATTGGTAATTTTCAGGGTCTATGTTAATTTACCAGAGGGTAGGCTCCTCAATTATTACCAGAGGCGTTCGGAGCGCTCTGAGATGCCCAACTCCCGTCCGCGGTCACCTTGAAACCATGGAAACCATGGACCAACGGTTGCTGCCACCGTCCATTCAGTTCAATTACAGTAATGTGGGTAAAACAATGTCATAAACCATCCCCCAGTCATCACCATTTTTATAGGTGGTAGGTACTGTAACATGGTATGTTTACCATTCCCAGTCATGGGTGGTAAAAATGGCCTTGTTTTACCCAGATGTCCATGAAAATTCCATGGGAACCCGTCATAGTTTCAGAAGTGTTCCAGGCCAACTGAGCCATGAACAGTTCGTTAGCCCGTGAGATTTCAAGCATCTCGTGAGTTTAGCCATGCAACTTGAAGGAAAAGTAATCAAAAGTATGACTCAGAAGTGGTTAAGAATGGTTAAGATAGTGTCTCAAACCAAACCAAACCAAACCTCATCCCTACAGAAGCGGTTGTATCCATATCACCTTGAACCATAGGAAATGGCATCCTGAGTTATTGATATCATGAGGCAGAACATGCCAGAACGACTACAGCAATACAGTACCACAGGCTCCACTGTACTATTGGGCGAGACAAATGAGACCCACCAAGCCATTGATTTGCCTATCAACCTTGAGTACTTTGACATGCCTGGCGAATTTCACCAAACTTAAGATGCTGAGATTCCTGGCCATCTAGAATACCAAACATCATTGTCACTATTGTCTTTCATACCAAATGCCATTGTATGGCTGGATCTGGCGGAGACCAAACATATCAGCATGGGGTACTATTAATATCTCTGAGTCTCATTGGGCAAATGCCAGTCTGTGAATTCACCAGTTCAAGCTACTTCCAAAAAATGGGGGTTTCCGGAAATGGTGGGTACCTCCAAATCATCCATTTAAAATTTCGGATTTTCCATGAAAGAAACCATCCAGCTATTGGGGTAACCGTTTAACCCCTATGACCATCACGTCCCAGGTACGAGGCGACGGTGGGGCGATCACGCCGTCCCAAACCTGGCCGGAGATGGCATGGTGATGGCAGGTGAAACACTCATCATTGTTATGTAGATATTGTGTACATTGGGTACGTAAATTAAATGTGTATTAAGATATTGTATATCATACATATATCATATATATGTATATCATATATTTATATGTAATTATATATATAATATATGTATATGTACATATAATAAATATATATATATATATTATCTAAATCTATCTCAATGTTTGGTTGATCCTCGTTTTTCAGGTTTCTCCCACCCTTGACGGGCTACAGATGGCTACACGTCCGCTGCCCCGTTACGAAAAGTCTCACCAGACTGGATCCAAATTCCTGGGATCCCCAGACTGGAGCAGGCGGTTGCTTCACCTGGGGCTTGGGGCTTTTTCGGATCTCAAAGATCCAGATGCGCTTTGGGGGTGTGATTGGGTAAATTATCATATTAATATGTTTATGATTGGTGATGTTTATGAATCACTATGATCCACTATCAATCACCATTATTCTGGGTAAATTATATAATATTTCACTAACCTGAATTAAGGCCATGTGGGGATGATTTCCCTTATTAACCATGATTTCCAGTGAGGGAGAACAGTGAGGTCGTTATAATTTACCCAGATCCATGAAAAAGCACTGAGAAAAGTTCGGGGCTCTTGCGACGCACTTTGAGGCGTCAAGGTTCCCTTATCCTCTTCCAGATCACGACATGTGTCGCACCTCCTCTTTTTGGGGCGCTGCTGCCATACCTGAAAAGTTGGGATTGAAGAGATTGGACAAGGGGGTTACCGAGAGAAGGAGGGGGGCGGAACCAAATCAATGGTGTTCTTGATTGTTCTTGGTATGCTAGTCTGGAATGCTAAGCTTGGTATATGGTCATAGTCATAACAGACAAAAAGAACTCAAAGAAAAATCCTGGAATCACAGAGCCTTCAATTTTCTTGCAAATTGGGCGGGCCCCAATTCTGCATTTCAAAGATTTTAGATGAAACATGGTATGAAATGGTATGAAACCATGGGTTCTTAGCCCCAAATTATTGGTGGAACCATAAATGACATAAATGATTGGTTGAAGGGAACATTTACAGGCAACACCCATATTCGATGGGAAAATCCATGGTTTTTTCCTTAAGCCAATCCATTGAAACTATGGTTCCTCCTTCCAATCTGGGAGTATCCGACTGGCAAAGTCCTCCAGGATGTTCACTTTACCTGGGCAGAAAGGTGGCCGGTAACGCAATATTCGAATCATGCTGGGAATCTGTGGCAATCTGAAATCATCTACAAGGTGGTGCCCCCAAGATAGCGTTCAGTTGGTGAAGATAACTCCAATTTCACTATGGTTTATGGTACTTATAACTATAGTTAATGGGGTTTATAAACCAACTTATAACTGGGGGGCCCCACCTTGTACAATATGTCTTGCTTACAATGTTCTATAAACTTCTATAGCATTTTTGGAAAGATGTTTGAACATTTCTATAAACTTCAAGAATGTCCGAATGTAATCAAAGGGAATTACTTATTTCTCCTCTGAAGACATCAATTGCTGGAAACCCAACAGGAAGATCGAACATGGAAGTACCGTTCTACTCCCCAAGTTTCCTCGTTTAAAAATGGAGATGTCCATCGTGAACAAATGAATGCCCGTGGAAAACCCCATCAAACAAGAACTTGCCAAATCAAAAACCGATGGCCAAACTAATGAATTTAAATGGCACAAAATCAGACCTGCTGAACAGACTTCGTCAAACCTCCCCGTCCCAGGTCCCGAACCCTGGTTGGCCTCGCGACGCGAGACCGGATTGGAAACGCTGGCTGGGTCCACCCTATAAATGAATATATACATACATATAATATATATATAATTATATATTAATATATATTAATATATATTAATATAAGATTATAAAAGCAACTCACACCTCACAATAAGAACATATAGAAAGGCAACTCACTCAGCACGCCGGTATCAATTTTTGTTGGACTCCCTTTGACATGTTGCTTTCCCAGACCCATAAACTCTCTCAATTGCCAATCGCCAAAAAAAAAACTCAACTGCATGTCGGTCCCTCCAGTTTAGAATTTAGAATGTTGCCTCTAGAGCACATAACTGGATCCTCAGTTCACACTGAATGGATATGTGTTTGTATGTGTTTGTCCAAGCACGTATACCCCAAACTCACACACTCTCAACAAAGAACAAGACGATAAACTACATATATTGGATTTGAGGGTGTACCCCATGTTGAAGCAAACCCATATCATCCAGCTGTTTTTGGGTGCAATTCTCTGAGCGCCACACAGCACCAAAAGACCTCAGTTGAAACAGAATAGGATGGTCCTCAAAAGGGCCTGGGAATATCAAGCATCAAGCAGTGCTGAATTAAACAACAATGTTCCATAATGTGTTCTTTACGTTTAGTGCATACTTTTGTACCTGCCAAGCCACTACAAATTGAAGTAAATGCAGTGGAGACATTATGCGGTCCAATGGACAAACCGTACACTTCCATGCAATTTCTTCAAATAAAAACCTTGAGCACTGTAGTAATCGCCAGCTCTGTGCCTGAAATTTAGATAAAGCAGCATTTGCATGAAGCGCAAACTATTCTGCCAAATGAAATCGTAGATATTGTATCTCCCAAATGTATATTTAGTGTAGTATAATATATATATAATATAAATATATATATATACGTCAATAGTTTTGGCTTAACATTGCCCTCTAAACCCTTCACCAACAACCAACGAACCATCCCTGGCGGGTCCGGAGCCATCCCTGGCGGGTCCGGGCGTCCGGGCCCCAAGTCTTTCCAGGTGTCCAGGATTTGCGTCAGCAGATTCACCTGCAGAAAAAACAAACAGCGAATCAGCGAAGAGAGATGGATGTCATGTATGGGTAAATTAGAAAATAACTCACTAACCTGAAATAAGATGGTTTTGAATGATTCCCTATACTAACATATACTAACCATCATTCCCTTCACAACCATGATCGGAGGTGTCTTGGGGGATCCCCAAGTCACCATTGGTTTTAAGACTAAAAATGGTCTCATGACTTGGATGATTTCAAGATACCTCCATTTTAGGAAACCTCCATATGTAGGATAACACATGTTAACTATAGAACTTGTGGTCACTTATGGATACTTATGGATACTTATATATCCAACATGAACAAATCCACCAGGAAACCACATGTTCTGGAGGGGATTGTCAGTATTATTGGAAGCATCGAAGAAACCCCTGCAGCCTCGGGATGATTTACCTGCTGGACGACATCATGACGCAGTAGAGGTTAATTGTAGGATCCTATTGATCAAATTGTCATTGTTATCATTCATAATATCGTTAGCATTGTTATGATATGTTATGATGTTGTTTATGTGGCTATGGCAAAAAAAGCCCTGGCACCCTAGGTACCTCAATTAATCGCTGGTACAGCTGGATGTTTATTCCCCAAGTCATAATATGGTAATTTCGATGGTAATTTCATAGGTAACTTGACCCATCCCCAGGTCAAGTTGGGTATCTTTATTGATCACTGTTAATCAATATTACAATGTGAGGCCCCCAAGATAGCGTTCAGTTGGTGAACATAACTCCAATTTCACTATGGTTTATGGTACGCAAATAACGAACTAGTTACTGGGGCGAGTCTAAACCAACTTGTAACTGGGGGGCCTCACATTGTAATAATCACCATTAATGAGTGGTCATCCCCAATTATCATGGTTGCGGATCCCACAACATTACCAACACTTGCAACACTATGCCAACACCTGCACCCAGCTGGCACCTCGCTCTTCAATCCATGTTGCACCCTGTCAGCTATGAGTCAAAACCCAGACACATTGGCACAGTGGTGAACACCAAAATTGGAAATCCACCTCTCATCTGCGAAGCATACTATTGTTTACAGTCCTTCGTTTCTGGTTTTCTACTTTGATTTGATTCTTGGAGCAATTTGAAACAATTTGATACATACTGTACAGGTTGAGTTGATTCTCGGACCACATGACACATCAGCAGTGGACACCAAAATCGAAGCAGAAAGTTGTCCCTTAAGATCTGAGTCTGGAAACAATGAGCTCTCGCTGGCTTCGCACCAGGTATTGGTTACCTTCTGGTAATTTAACATAGCTATGGAAAAATCCACCCATTTTTAATGGGAAAATCCACTATTAATGGTCATTTTCAATAGCTACGTTAAATTACCAGAGGGTATTTAACGGGATCTAAATCAGCATGGGATTCTCATAGGCTCACCAGCAAAGCGGCTAAGCTCCTTCGAGAAACGCCGATGTTGCCGATGTTTCTTTCTCAAAAAATGCAGGTGAACCATACAAGGTGGTGCTCCCAAGATAGCTAAGTTGGTTTATAACTCCAATAACTATGGTTTATGGTACTTATAACTATAGTTAATGGGGTTTATAACAGGTGAACTCTAGTCATTATCTGAAAAACACGATCGCTTTGGGTCAATGACATTGAGCCAATGCCACATCTTCTGGTTATCAAGCCTGGCACGGGGAAACCGGTCTTCATTCTTTGTTCACCATTTTATTCCCCACGGCTGACCAAAGAATCACACACAATAACCTTGTCAAATCACAAAAAACTCCAATCACACTAATTGAATATTAACATTATGTTTTCGATAATTCCCCCAGTAATAACAGTTTCCAGCAGTCCTTTTCAATCTCTTCACGGCCTGCCCGGTCCCCTTGGATGTTCCGTTTCGCCTTTCGAACTTCTCGGCTGCGCTGGAACGCTCATGGTCCGGCAAAGCGGCCACCTGGCGGCGGAAAGAGCCTGTTTGGATGCAACAAACATGGGGTAAAGCAACCAATTCATGGATTTTAGTGGGATCTAGTGAATTTTAACAGGATTTAATGGGAGTTAATATGATTTAAATGGGAGATCATATCTAGTTAGGACATATCAAATCAACTTTATATTTATTACAACTTGGTAAATTGTGGGATTGAACTCACCCAATTTATGGGGATTTAACTATCACAAACGAAGTTTAACATAAATTAACCTATTGACAATGGAGTGTGTGTGTGTCTGTCCATCAATATATATCTATAAGATACTTATATATTATATTGCAACTTTTAGGGGGAACATGAAGATTCAAACCATCATTCATCATCAACCACTTCCCATTTACATTTGATAAATCATGATAAATCTCCATCTCCTGGGGAAATGCCAGAGTTTCTCCTGGTTTTTCCTAGAAAAATCATGAAAAATCCCACTTTTCTCAGGTTTTTCCGACAAAATCCCACGTTTTTCGTACATCCTCCGGGAGGCCCGGACCAGTTGCTCGGCAGAGATGGACAACACGGCTTCATAGCGCGCCTTGGAGGCCTGCGAGCCACCAAACCACCAAACAGGTAAGAATAGTGCGCTTAAAAAATGGCTTTTCATGGTTGATAGTGGCTTTTAATAGTGGTTCATAATAGTGGTTTAATAGTGGTTCATAACTAATAATGTTGGTTAATAATAGCTTTCAATAGGTTCATCATAATGGTTAATAATGGTTAATAATGGTTAATAATGGTTGATAATGATTAATAATGGTTAATAATGGTTAATAATGGTTCATAGTGGTTAGCATGCACCGTTATTATGGTTCATTAACATGCATTAACAATGTTGAGTAATGGTTATTTTGCTTGTGCTCCACGGTGCATAATAACTAACAATGCTTCATCATGGTGAGTGACAATGGTAATGGTTAGTCACAATGGTTGACAATGTTGGTAGCGGTTCATGAAAACAATGTGGTCACCCAAATGCCATGAACAACTAGCATGACTGGGGATAGTTACCAAACCACCCGTAAATTCATGGTGATGACTTGGGCATGGTTTATGACTTTGGGGAATCCACATGATATAAATTTGGATTTCACTTGATTTACTGTAACCAGTGAACATCGGAAAATAGGCAGTCAAATTTGGGATTCAAGTAGTAAAAAAAAATGGTATGTAGCTTTTGAATGCTTTTGACCAAGGAAATATGACTAGAAATTGGTATTATATACACCTTGGAACTTCACAAATAAAATTAATTCGGTTAACTATCCAAAGTGGTGGTTTAGCTAGAAAACATGGGATAGTTCAACCATCAAAACTGAGATCTCACCTTACATGGGAGATCATAACTTCATAACTTCGCGTCAACAGCGCAACCTGCCAAAAATCGAGTTCACTCTAAATTACCGGAAAAAAAAACATTGTATAATATTTGAAAGCAACAAAGAGTCAGAAAGGTTCACTCTTTCCCGCACCAATTTAACGGGGAAGGCGAGACACGGGATCCTTTCTGGTTGTGTTCCCATCCCGAAGCCCCCACCTCGTAGTTCCCCAGCAAGAGATGCTCCCGGGCCATCTGTGCGGGTCATTGGGGGTACTCTCCCACAAAAGGGATCACCTAGAAGCCATCCATCTGTCGCTCTCAAAAATGGCTAGCCGAGAACTTCAAAACCAACCGATCAACCAGTTTCAAGAAAACATGAGGGCACTGAAGTGACCATCTTTCTCAAGTGTCTCTTTGGCCGAATGATGTCTGGGCATCTGCAGTCAATGGATTGCCATGTCGCATACTTAAAACTAATTCCTCCGCATAAAAATGGTTCAAGGTTACAAAAACGGCAAAAAAAACGATAGATTCTAAACATATTACAGCAAAACATCCTACAACATCCTAAAAGCAATGCTCAAATCCTGATTTTTGTGGCCTTCCATCTTGACCTTCACCCATTTCTTCACCCACCAACTCGCACCTTGATGTCTCGCTCCACCTCCCCCTGGCAATTTCCGGGGGAATTCTTGGATCAGATCTGACCTAAAGTGGTAAGCCCAATAATAAACCCCCCAAATGTGGAAATCTGGGTGGTTTATACCATTCATTTCTCATTTTTTAAAAAAAAAACACATAAAAAGGTGATGTTTTTTGGGGCTTAAGCCACATATGATGTGTATGAGCCTGGTTACACGCTTGCAACTTATTGCCCCATGATACCCCATCTAGAGAATCTACAACAAGTCTCAGAGGATATCACTGTGGGGAGATGCCTTTGGCATATCCCCAGAGATCTGATGCTCTTTAACCGCCGATCATTGAAAGACATGGCTCACGCCATGTAGGAAAAGGGCTATGCTTCAATTGTGGACAAACACGAAAATCGCATCCAAAATATCTCCAAAATGATCTCTGTTCGTTCTGATCAATTGGCTATGTTGGGCGAAAATGTTGCGCCGGGGACACAGCATTCGCCGGTCTCCTCATGGTGCACAGAGAAATGGCGCGGCGGACCGTGCCCTGGACCTTGTTGGGATGTTCCAAATTTCCATGGATTGGTTGAAAAATGATGCTACGGATTGTACCATGGTACCACTAAAGGTTTCCTCTGTTCCCACCTCCGGGGAAATTCAGTGGGATGTCCAAACACTCCCTGCAACTCGCGTGCATTTGAGTTTGGGGCCTTTTGAGGTCTCAGAGTCCGAGTCTTAAACCATGTGTTCTTTGTATGTTTGTACCTTGAAAGTTCTGCAGGTACTCCATGGAAGTTCGGGGTGTTGAAGGTTGACCCCATGCCCAGTGTCTTTGTTTAATAATTAGGCTGTCACAACCGGCACTCATGGCTTCTGACTACTCCCTGCAAATGGACATAGTTTAAATATGTTTAAATGAACATTTTTCAGGCCTCCCATTAGGCCTGCTTTGGACCTCACATATTGAGCAGAAAGCTGCGGTTTTTTTTGTGCTGATCAGAGTGAATCCCACAGCAGCCTGGAGGATGTTGCTCCGCTACTGAACATCCAAAAATGAACAGAGCACAGTAGACCAAAATGAGATGGTAATTGTTCATGCAATCAACTAGCAATCAGGTTTGGATTCCATTTGGAACGAACCTCCATCTGGAACTAGTCGCGGTCACCGACATGCAATGCTTTCAGCAGTGCTCAAAGTATGTGTTTTCGCCCCTCTAATGGTTGGCTTGTTACATCCATTCCCAAAACAGACAATGAAAACGAATGCTTCATCCCTGTTTCATTGGTTTACACATGCAAAAAACACCCATCAATCGTGATGGTCGGGGTATCTCGTCAGCACGCAAGCCAATCATCTCAACATCTCATGGCTGATCTGACATAAACATCATAGAAACCAAAAAAACGATAGGCATAATATAGAAATATGTCAACCTATTGCGGCAAACTATTAGCAACAAACCTACCCTAAACTACCCATCACCAGCAACTGCCTCCCCAAATCTTTTTTGTCCCGATCTGCTGAATATCGGACCGCGTCTTGACTTCGTCGTTTGGAGATTTTTGACCTCGTCAGTTGGGAAGTCAGTGACAGTAGGTTAGTGAACATGCTTAGCAAGCAAGTCGGGGTTCGTTACAAATTATATCAAAATATAATAATTATATAATATTATGCAAATTTCAGGGATGTCATAAATTGGAATCTCGGCCTACCCTTTCTATATGGGATTAACGACTATAGAAAGTTGGGACTTACAGCAACCGGAGCAGTTGGGGGATGTTCAAGCAATAACAATAGGGCCTCGTTGCACCAGCGGAGAAATTCAGCGGCCAGACCTATCCAACGATTTTTTGTTTACAGAGAACCAGACAATGGCAACCATGGAGAAAACAAGGCGGTAAAAAAAATAATGTAGATCAAGATTTGTCTGGTAGATTGAAGTCAACAACTGTCCATCCGGCAAGACCACTCGAACACTGTGAAGGTTGGAATCCAACTTCTGGGCAATCTGCCTGTGAGTGTCCACAGCAAGGTCAGACCCACTCGCTGCAAAGGACAGCACCTCATGCCCAGCCAAACTCGAGCACGTCAGCATCAACGCATCATCTTGACAAGCAAGATCCAATTGCAGCACACCGACAGGGTCGCTGAAACGTAGTCTGTCATGACAAGTGTAGCGACGGGGAGCAAAACTGAGCAACTCACGCCACGGTTTCAGAGGGGGAATGTTGCACTGTCCAAATGGATTGTCTCCGCAAGCTACAGCAGCACCATCACTTTGGAGGAGCACAGTATGCACTTCTCCTGCAGAAACCTCAGTGTATGATATGTTTTTATCCAAAGTCGGAATGTTACACTGATCATCATCATTGGCTCCACAAGCAACTGCAGTGCCATCACTTCGAAGAAACACAGTATGCACGTCGCCTGCAGAAACCTGGGTGTATGATATGCCTTCATCCAAAGGTGGAATGTTGCTTCATTGTTTCAACAAGCAAGAGCAGTACCATCACTTCGGCGAAGCACTGTATGACCCTCACCTGCAGAAACCTGCGTGTAAGACATGCCCTCACCCAAATGTGGCATAGTGCATTGTTGGTATTCATTGTTTCCACAAGCCACAGCGGTACTATCACTTCGGAGAAGCACTGCATGATCGGCATGATCCCCACCTGCAGAAACCTGTGTGTAGGACATGCCTTCATCCAAAGGTGGAATGGTGCACTGTCCGTCTTCGTTGTGTCCACAAGCAACAGCAGTACCATCACTTCGGAGAAGCACTGTATGATCCCCACCGGCGGAAACCTGTGTGTAGGACATGCCTTCACCCAAAGGTGGAATGGTGCACTGTCCGTCCTCATTGTTTCCACATGCCACAGCAGCGCCATGACTCCTGAGCAGCAGCAGCAGCAGCAGAAGCACAGTATGTTCACAACCTGCAGAAACCATGGCAAAAGAATGAACAAATATCAAAAACAAATTGCTCAAAAATGCTAAGTCTTGAGCCAATAGTTTCGAATCGTCCACCAAGTTGAGTCAATTACTGTGCTTGAAGCATCGCTTGGGTGTTGAAATCCGACCCAGAGATGATGAAACCCTGAAACATTCAAGCTGAACGATCCATTGGAAAACCCATCAGGAATCCAAATGGGTCACCAACTCCTTGGGGGAACTTGGGAGTACAGCCCGTCATATGCTGCTGGGAACAGTTGCAAGATTCTTTTCAATGGAAGACGTCTGGGTGACTCGACCCAAACATATTAAACAGGGAAGCGTATCTGTCAACCACTAGCACGCCCTAACAATCCGTTCAGTACATATGTAACTACATAAATACATGCTATCACTATCTACATGAATATTTTTTACATCATAATTGATCTTTGGGGTACTCATATCTTTAACCCACCCCGGTGTCAACTGGGCCATGGACGCAGCATTGGCAGCTGCTCTCCGCATGGCTTTCCCCCGTGCCAACCGTTACTTCAAGCAGGAAATGATGATGTCTCAATAGCTCCAAGGGGTCCCTATGAATCACAGAGTTGGAAAGGAAACCTCTGAGTTTGCCCAGCGAAGCCAATTTGGAGTCCGTTCCCTGTCTGGCACCATGTGATCCATGTGTTCTTTGCTGTACCATGGAAGCTCAGCGCACTCAGAAAGTTCCGTCAGTAACCATGCCAGAGGTACATCAATAGCCTCCGGACATACCACGTGAGCACTGCTCAAAATCTGTGTGTTCCACCTCTAATGATCCATTCCTAAAACAATTGATTAAAAATCATCATCTGCATTGAGCCCGATAGCATGCTCCCGGGCCAAATCACCCATCATTTCAAGATTATAAAAATAGGTCATATGAGCCATGCACACATGTCTGCAGGTGAAATACCCATGCGTTTTGGTTGATCTACCGATTTTTTGGACACTATGGTCATCATATACAATATGGCCAGCAACCTGTTCATCCCGGTTACACAAATACCTATCAACCTAGGTCAAGGTAGCTGCTGAGCACACCTTGAAGCCATCTCAACATCTCATGGCCAACCTTAGGATATCATATTCATATATATATATACATACATACATATGAATATCACAGAAAACAGATAGCTGGGCATGACATATTCCCCCATTGTGGCAAACCCAACGTACATCGTTGACCCAAACTCACCTGCGCCCCGATCTTTTCGCAGCGATCCCTTGATGGTCTCGTGGCGAAGTTAGCTCTTCTTTTTGGCCTTTCCCTTCGCCTTGGGCGTCTTGACCTCGCAGGCGTGTCCTGGGGGTCATGACCTGGAGTTATGTTGGGAAGATAGTATACCCTCTGGCAAACGTTTACATAGCGAACTGGAAAACCAGCATTTTTAATAGGTAAATCAACTATAAATCGCCATGTTCAATAACTATGGTTAAAAAAACCAGGTGGAAAGTCTTGTTGTTCTTGTTGCAGATTGAATATAATATGCTGAAGTCTGCTCGGGATTTGAGCCTGCGAACCATGAAAAATAGCCCGGGCCCCGATCCTATCCCATTATACTGCTTGGTAGTTATCACCATGGGTAATTTCCAATAATCCCCAATAATCCTTTTGGATAATCCAATACCCATGGCTCATTTCCAATAATCCCCAGTATTGCCAATAATCCCAAAAAATCATCCAATAATTTCCAATAATTCCCTATTGGATAATCTAATAATCAATCAACAGGAGTATGTTTAATGGCACATGTGGCACCAGGGAAGGTCCGGCGAGCTCCAAACCCGAAACAATCCATACATTTTTTTCTGCGGAACCAGGGTTGATGTAAAACCAAATGCAGTATCAGTATGTGTCAATGTATGAACTATTTATGAGATCACATAGTATACATATTATGTATACATGCTAAATCATGATGACAACATATTTCCAGAGTTTTGATGAAGTGTTTTGTACATAAATTCTGCTCGCAGTTGTTGTTTGAATCGCAATTTCGCTTGGTCAAAGCCTGACTTTTTGTGTCGGCAAACCCTGAGATTTGCCCCCAGGTTTGGTGCATGAACCCCAATGTCCATTGGGAATTCGGCTCATTTTCTTGTCTTCAGTCTGCATGTTTGGCAAGACTATCATCATAAATGAATGAAATCCCAATTGTGATGCTTTATTCTGAGGTGTCCTACATGGGCCAAGCCCCCGAATCATCCATGGTATTTTCGGATCTTCCATGACATACCCTCCCCTACTTTGATATGGACGTGGAGGCCAAAAAAACGTCCCACTAACATGGACGTGCATCTGGTCAAAACCAGTAAATTCTCACTAACAAGGACGTGGTCGGCCCAAAATTTCGCTAACAAGGACGTGGTGCATCTGGTAAAAACCATCAAAATTTAGCTAACAAGGACATGGTCCTCCCAAAATTTAGCTAAAAAGTGTAGACTAACATGGACGACATTTTTTTCATATTTTGGTAAGTTCCCCGGGAATGACACCATGGCTGTACACCCAAACCTGACAACGTCTATGTTAACAAAACATTGAGAAGTGAACCCTGGACCCCCTCGGCCCATAGCTGCCATTTTTTGTCGCAGCCACTTCCCCAGTGGCGGGTCTTTGAAGCTGTTTTAACCATGTCTATAAAGGGAAATTAGGCAAAACTGGCCGCCTCTTGCTTTGGAAATGTGCATGGGGAAGTTGCATGACTGACACATGGACAAGTCTACTATCATGGACGTCGCTGACAGGCACAACGGGCGACAGCAGGGAGACGGTTTGACATGGAGATCCACCAGAAGGAGATTCTTTTGCACGTCCCAGCGCCCAGGGAAGGACGACAAGGAAGGGGACAAATAAGGACAAATGAAAAGGAGAGCCTTTAACAGGAGATTCCTTAAATGCAAGCAAGACTATTCTCACAAATTGGGGCTCCTCAATGTCCATGTTAGTCGGCCCACTGCAGTTTGGAGGGCTGCACATGGAGGTCTTGGATTGGGCCCGGGTTGAAGTTGGGACTTTTTGCTGTTTGAATAGAGAAACTGCACCAACTGGCAGCCTCTTGCTTGGGGAATTTGCAGCAATCACGGCCGACAGACTGATGCAAAGGCCACTAACATGGACGTCCCTGGCAAGCACAGCAACATCAGGGAGACTGTTTGACAGGTTGGACAGAGCCCTCACAGGAGATTCCTGAATGTGATCCAGGCTATTCTCACACATTGCTCCCCTCAAGTCTATGTTAGTCGGCCCGGAAGTGCATGGCTGGACCAAAGTTGGGAAACATTTTGAGACATGCCAATGTTGGAAAGCATTTGGAAGCATTGCAATTGTGGAACGACCCAGCTGCATGCCGGAAGGAGAAGGATTTAGCTTGCCAAGGCCAAGGCCGTCAGGATTTAAGGCCTTATGCCCTCTCATACAGCCACATCCTTTTCCAGCGGACCCTTATTCAAACTGGAGGTAGCTTCAGTGACTTTGAGCGCTGGGCTGCGACTGCCAGACTAGCAGGCCTGGAGGATTTCAACTCCATGACTAGTCGAGAGGTTGCAAGCAACTTGACTTCTGTCATGTCAGAGGTTGAGGCAGACATCACTTCGAAGCTAGCTTCGGCCTGTGCGTCCTTGGGCTTGATCATAGACGGCCGGCAGCAAGTTCTAGGGATATGCCTGCGCGGTGTTCTCTGGGCTTGGCCGCGCAGTAGTTGTCCCTCAAGGCTGTGCAGGTGTCGAGTTCTATTTGACAGCATTGATATGCATTGATTACTTTACTTTGCGTGATCCCCACCATTGCATTTGAAAGTGGTATTTTACGACCTTCTTTCAGGCAAATATTTCTGGCATATCTTCTGACATTCTATCTCGGATATCTTCGGAGATTCTTTGCATGTGCTGGAGGTCCGGCGAGGAACTCTGATCCGGAGCTCGCGGTTGAGGTCCGGCGGGGAAGACGCTAGGCAAAGGATGCATCCCACAAAACCTCTGCGGGAAAAAAGCCAACTAGCTTCCTTTCCGGTGCGCTCATCCTGAAACACAGTTTGCTGGAGCCATTTCCGTTTGTTGTGATAAAACTTGCAGGCAGAGCAATCGCTGATATGAGCTGGGTAATCGTGCTGCTCCACATGCTCTTGCAAAGATTGTGGCCCTTCAACGTCTTCAGGCTGCACGGAGCTGCTACTGCCCGGCTGCCACTGATGTCGGAGGCAGTTGCGGACGCATCTGTTTCACAACCAGAAGAGCCCCCCTCACCACCGGACGCAGGACTAGGCGTGTGGGTGCCAGTCTCGGAGGAAGCTGGAGAAACAGAAGCTCTCCGAGGACAACAGGAGGAGCTGGATCTCGAGCTGCAAGAGCTTTTTGAGCTAGAATGGGAGGAGGAGGACGACGACGACTTCTGGCCAACACTGCCTTCGCAGGAGCCAATTTCACAATCCGAACTGGTGCCCTCCGCAGACTCTATCTCTGACTTTTCACTGCCAAGCTCTTGCTCTGAAAATTCTGGCGGCTGGGAGCCTGAATCTGATGCAGCAGCGCTGTCTGTCTGACAAAGGGAGCTTGTCGCACTGGGAGAGGCACTAACGCAACATTGCTCGCTTTCATGCGAGCCTGAGGTGCTCATTCTGCACCCCTTTTGGAGCCACACAGGTTAATTAGAAAGCAGGGCTCTTTCCCAGACCCTCCGCATGAGAGATTCACTCTCAAACTTGGCAAATACAGACTCACAAGAAAGGTTGGCAAAAGCATGGCCCACTCTTGATCCGCAGTCAGCCTTGAATGCCGCACCTGGCCGAAGCTGGCCTTGAGTGCCGCACCTGGCCGAAATCAGCCTTGAGCGCCGCACCTGGCCGACAAGAAAAACCAAGCATCAAAAGACTTCTCCCTGTCTCCTCTGCTTTGGCAGCAGCCGACTTTCGAGGATTAGTCTCGCAAGACCCTTAAAAACTTGTGTCGGGACATTGCTCTCCCAAGATCTAGGAAGCAATCGTTTTGAAGTTACTAAGTCTCCTGACGGTAGGTTCCAGGACCCCGGCCTCAAGATGGTGAGCTGCCTCAGAAGCTGCTAAAAAACATTGCCTGCTAACTGCCCTGCCACCATACCCCTGGTTCTGCAACCTGGAACCAAAGGCAATACTCCCAAGATGGTAAAGGCACCAAGATTGTGCTTGAACAAACGGCCAAGATTCCAACCCCAGCTGCATCCTGCTCCAGACTCCGCGCAACAAAAGCGAGTGAGCCTGCGAGATTTGCGCAGGTTGGAGGAAAGCAAACACCTGAAAGCACCTAAGACTCTGCCAGTTACCGAGGTTAACACCTGCTCACCTCCAGTGCAGCCAGTGAACCCAGCCACCCAAATGAAAACCAGCATAGCCAGCAAGAACTGGGGAGCAACCAGCTCAACTCGATTCCCTGTCCAACCTGCAGCTGCGAAACTCTCACGACGAAGAGCTGGGGATGAGCTGGGGATCCATGGTGAACCTTGGGTGCGGCTGAAAGGTCGCAAAGAAAAATCAGTTACAAGATTAGACAGTCTTGTCCGCTCTCCCTACAGCAGCCGATTCTCGAAGATGGCAACTGATCCACAAAGTTCCAGGACCCCGGCCTCAAGATAGCGGCGAGCTGCCTCAGAAAGCTGTTATAGAAAAACTGCCTGCGAACTGCCAAGCCCCTAGCCCCCGGATCTGCAACCATGTGTTGGGACGCAGCACTCCCAACATGGTAAAGGCAGCAAGATTCTGCCCTAACATTCTGCCCTCACAATTAATTACTGACTACCTCAAGATCATCACTCTGGTGTTCTTTTTCTTACATAATGATTGGAGCTAGCCAGCCTCTGCAAGTTCCGGATAATAGGAACATATAACAACAAAAGCAAAGCCAGCACCGGCAAACATTGAAAATCATGCAAATAAAAGTAAGTGTGCATGTTGAAACTCTAAATCTGGAAGTAGAAACAAAAAATACATTATTTTACTTCGAGTGATCCCCACCATGACATTTATTCCTTTTGTTACTGGCAAATCTTCTCGCATTCTATCTGACATATCTTCTGGCATTCTATCTGGCATATCTTCTGGCATTCTACCTGGCATATCTTTTGACATTCTATCTGGCATATCTTCTGGCATTCTACCTGACATCCTATCTGGCATTCTATCTGGCAAATCCTCTGGCGTTCTATCTGGTAAACATTCTGGCACTTTATCTGGCATACCTTCTGGCATTCTATCTGGCATTCTATCTGGCATACCTTCTGGCATTCTATCTGGCATATCTCCTGGCATATCTTCTGGCATTTTATCTGGCACATTCTATCTGGCATATCTTCTGGCATTCTACCTGGCATATCTTCTGGCATATGTTCTGGCCTTAGCACGAACAAAACGCAGAACGCAAAACGCACGTTCTGGAACGCACGTTCCGAACGCAGGGGGTGTTTTAGTGGTTTTATGGATCCCAGAAGCCTCCCCGTCCTTTTTTTGCTCCTTGCAACAAGGATCCGCTGCGTCACATAGAAAGTTTCAACAGTGTTTCAAAGTCTTCTTGCACTACGATAAAATTTGTGAGAGGTCAGAATCCTTTCCTTTCAGAGAAAAAAAGGATCCGGGAAGGAAAGCTAACTTGCCCCACAAGCCTGGTGAGGCCAGAACCTTTTTTGCTTCACCCAAAAAAGGATCCGGAGTTGGGAAGATCAACTTTCTG
>Ga0126342_10002982_pt1 | contig 27369 bp, 21 predicted proteins | sample Cyp1metagenome_FD_92528 | JGI IMG/M metagenome (GOLD analysis project Ga0126342, IMG submission 92528) | Coral microbial communities from Lord Howe Island, Old Settlement Bay, Australia - Cyphastrea 1 metagenome | ecosystem: Host-associated > Invertebrates > Cnidaria > Coral ... | reverse complement strand
TCTCGCTCTCCCTCCCTCCCTCCCTCCCTCCATCCATTTCTCTCTATCTGTGTCTCTCTGTGGTTGCAAGACACGTGTCATCTGATGCCTTTTACCAAGCAGCACAATGCATATGCATGGGTTGTCACAAGTATCCTCTTCTTAATCAATCTTACTTTTCACACATTATCCTCTTACTTTTCACACATTATCCCTCCATAGCTCATATAAAATTCACCAACCATTCACCGACTATTTTTTACGACTACCATACTCAGAGCTGCTTGAAAAACGTTTTTTTTCGCTCTCGGGCCAACCGTCGTCTAGTTTTCCCAGGCTACAAACCTCCATTTAGCTCGGGAATTGTCCAGTGCCATGTTTGATTAGCAGAGGGTACCCGGAAATAGCGAAGTTGATGACGCACATAACTTGGTTAACTGTTGGGTTGAATGGGGGAATATAACTATAGTCAATGGGGTAGTAACCACACCAATTGTAAGTTGGTTTATTACCCCATTAACTATAGATATTTACCATATATATATATACACCATAAGTGCTAGTTGTTAGAGTTATGTCACCAACTTGGCTATCTTTGGGGCACCACATTGTATGAGCACGGGAACTTTACGTATGTCCGGCTGAATAGAGGGCAAGGTGTGTGTCCAGATCGGGATTCAGATCATCATGGAAGAATTGGAATAGTGCAACGAACTGGTGGTACAATGGGAATATCATTGGGATAAATCTGGATAGATTTGATTTCCAAAAATGTCATACATATGATTATATACTTATATACATACTTAGTGGGAGTCATCCCCAAATGGCCTTTTGTCAGATTGGCGGATTATTGAAATTGATTCTGAATGATGGTTCGTAGATGCTATTGAAAGTTGGAGTTCGCCTTTCAAGGCAGATCGCACGGCGAAGACAGGTTTTAATCGATTTTTTGGCCATTTGCAGCTTCTGTTACCCTCCGATATGTTAACATAGCCATGGAAAATGATCCATGAGAATTGATGATTTGCCTATTCAAAATGGTGATTTTCCAGAGTTATTCTTAAATCGGGTTTTTTTGCAACTGTTCTACTGTCGCAAGTAGGTGCCCCCATTTCGTGACAGCGGTTTGGAGAGGTTCGCGAGAAGATTTGATTTCCTCGGCGGTGCTCTGAAGGCCAAAACTGCGGAGAGTCAACTGGGGTGGTTCGAGCTACCTTTTTGACCCTCCCATTTTCACAGGGGGGCCCATAGTTGGCTAAGTTGGTTTACAACTATAACAATAGTGTATGATAGCTATAGTCCTATAGGTATATTTAGATGGTTTTTGTTTAACCAACTTAGAACTGGGTGGCACCATCCTGCAGGTGTTTTTTGTACAGCCCAGCCCTGTGTTTTTGGATCTTTGGGCGCCTCCTGCGATTTAAGATGACGAAAATCGCAAAGACGTAGGCGCTGTGATTCACTGTATGAAGTCTGCAAAGTCAACTGCATCTCTATAGAGCCTGTCCTTTCCATTGGTATACGGCGTATGAAATTCTCAGGTAATGTCTGTTTGCATGAGACGGGTTTTTCACCGTTCTGTTTGATGGTTTCATCAGTTTCATCCCCGACGATTCGTCGGGAGAATAGAATCGCCAGCGTTTCATGGTAAGTTTCCTATATGATTGAAACTATTGAAACTCCTGATTAGAGTGGCATCATTTTTTGGACACATGATGTCCTGGTCTTTACGAGTTGGAAGCTGTTTCCAAGCTGTGATTTTCGATGATGTGTTCTAAAAAAAATGCAGCTGTCCAAGGTTTCCATCTTTTTTGGGGCTAGATCCCACAGATCCCACGGTATTCCCTGTCTCACTGCATTCGGCAGCATCCTCCCTGTGATGAGCTTCCGCGAACCACCCTGGGTGGCGTCGTAACCTTGCTGTGCAGCGCTTAGATCCCTTTGGGGGGAAATCAGTTGACCCACAGTATCCAGACATGGATATATTGATACATCATGATATCATAAACCTTACTGGTTGGTGGTTTGGAACATTTTTTATTTTTCCAAATAGTTGGGATGATGATCCAATCTGACTAATATTTTTCAGAGGGGTTGAAACCACCAACCAGGAATATGTCAGAAGATCAGAGTATTGGGAAATATATATGTGAACTAGAATCTCAAAATATATGCGAACTAGAATCTCAAAATGTATGTCAGAAAGAATTTCGAAATATGTGTTAAATAAAATGTCAGAATGATTGTCAGAATATGAATATATGTTAGAATTTCAGATTCTGCAGATCAATTGTCAGATGGACTGTTGGAATTTATGCAAGATAGAATTTCAGTTGGTGGGGGATCACTTCAACTAATTGGGTTTGTGGCACGTCCATCCAGAAAAATAAAGTGTGTGGTTCATACATTATCAGAAGTTTCACAACTCCTTTGTATTTTCCTCGCTATTTGTCTCACAACTATCCTTCTAGTTATTTCTCCATATTCCCATAATATTCCCATAATACGTCGCAACTCTCTTGCTATATCTGGCATCATCACCCGGGAGTTCGAACTCCGATTCCCAGTTTGGTGGGATATAGCCACCTGAGGTTTGTAGCCATCATCCTCACGCTTGTTATAAGAGGATTTGTGCAAGCGGCTACCAGTGAGATGGAGGCGTGACCAAACATCTTGTCGTTGACCCACGATTTGATGACTATTTAGGTATGACAAAAGGTATAAGTTTCAGAGGACTTGACTAAGTCATACCAAGTCATACCTAAATAGTCATCTGTTTTAATATAGAAGGAATCACGACTGGTTTCAGGCTTTTCAATGCTTTTCATATGTTTCATCCTATGATTTTTCGAGTGGCCAGACCGTGAACTTAGAGTATGTCTCCATCAATATGGATTGCGTCAACGAGGACGGGCGCTGCGGCTGGAGGCTACCCCCAGTCATCCATTTTAGATACAGTTAAAAGTATGACTGTAACCGTTGTAAGTTTTCTGGGGTAAAGTACAGTTAAAAGTACTGGTTAAAGGTCAGTAAGTATGGTTATCATGCTGTATGACTTTCATCATGAAGCTTTCCTAAGTCATAGGGGTAATTACCCCAGTTATCACCCATTTTAGATTGGGATTTTCCCTGAAATAGACCTTCCAGCGATAAAGGAGTACCCCCATGACTATGGAAACCCCCATATATCGCAGATGATTTACCTGGCAGCTCAAGTTTGCAGCGGCCACAGGACTTGAATTCTTTGGATCTGAACGCATGTCAATACGAAGTGGAGGCACAGACTGAGCTTCAAAAAACTGGACGACTGTCTCAAAAAGTTGGAACTGCAATCCGATGCTTTCTGAGCATTTTACAAATTTAGCCATATGTTGGGCTGTCCTAAAATGGTGGATCCCCAAATAGCTGGATGGTTTACTTCATGGAAAATCCTTTTAAAAAAAATAGATGATTTAGGAGTACGATTTTGGTGCAGATGCAGAAAGCTCCTCTCCGGTGCGGACCTGCGGACCTTTCAGAAATCAGGTCTTGAACCGATTCCAATCGATTCCATATGTCAAGCATCAGCCATGTCCCGGTCATCTGGTGCCACCCGGACCCCATTTTCTCATATCACCCCACTGTCTACATCCCCACCGATGTTTTTCACCGCCAAACCAGGCCGAAATGGCCTCCCTGGCTGCTCCCTTTTATTGGATCTCCCAAATGTTGGGAGAGGCCTGGCCATGGCATGGCATGGCTTGATGCTTTTTATATGAATAAAAGGCCAAACATGGAGAAAAATCGTGGATTCCTATGATTTTTCAATGATTTCTAATTTAGGAATTGCCCATGTTTTTTTTTTTGGCCCAGATTCAAAGTGTCAGATTCCTAGCTGGACAGCAGTGGACCTTCATGGTTCCACCTGAATTGAGACTCACAATGTATGTCCTCCACAACATGCCATCTTTTTTGACAAAAGGCAATGGTTTTCAAACGCCACATTTGCTGAAAATTGCTCATCGTTTTCTTGCCACGAAAGCTGGACGATTCTTCAAAACTGCCAAAATGCGGTCGCCCCACAGCCAAAGATATGGAAAATCCAGTCAGAACCAATCATAATTGCGCGGGACATTCCAGGGTTTTGTTTAAATGATAAGTGCGTTACAAGGTAAGGCCCTCGTTTTCGATAGCTAAGTTGACGTGCATAACGTACTGACTCCTAGGGTATATATGACTATAGTACTCATAGTGAATGGATTTATAAACCAACACCAGGGTCTTATAGAGACTAATTAATTATAGCAACTATATAGTTAATGGATTTATAAACTAACTACAGTAACTATTGTAACTATGTAGTCAATAAATGTGTAAACCAACAACCATCACCCAAGGGTCTTTAAACCAGGGACCCTCTCATCCCTCTCGATCAAAGAAAGGCTGCGACGCCATCGTTGGATGTGCCTGTCATGGAGGCGTGAAAAAAACATGGAGAGGGACTGAGGATGTTTGGCGTCTACCCCTACACGATGGGGCCCCCAAGATAGCTAAGTTGGTTTATAACTCCAATAACTATGGTTTATGGTACTTATAACTATAGTTATGGGGTTTATAAACCAACTTATCACTGGGGGGGCCCATCCTGCACATAGATTAATGGAATAACCTCGACTTAGATTAATGAGATGAAATATGGATGATACCCTCTGGTAAACGTTTACACTTCGCTATTGAAAATTGCCATTGACTTCGTTGATTTACCCGGCTATAAAATACGGTGATTTTCCAGTTCGCAAAATGTCACAGTTTACCAGAGGCTATATGCGTCATATATGGCTATGGATAAACCATGGATCAGTGGGATGCACGCCGAAGATATGTTTTTTTTTCCTGACGAAGTCTGTCCGGTGTTCCATGGTTTTCTGATTGGTGGTGTTGAACATTTTTTCCCATATATTGGGAATAGTCAACCCAACTGACGAGCATATTTTTCAGAGGGGTAGGTCAACCACCAACCAGATATACTGGTTGGTGGTTTCAAACATTTTTTATTTTCCGTAGTATATGGGATAATCCTTCCCATTGACTAACATTTTTTCAACATGGTTGAAACCACCAACCAGTATATAATATAATATATATATATATACACAATCCATATGATAACCCATATAGAGCTGGGGGTATTCCAGATGTATTACTGTATGATGCATTTTTTCATGGGTTCCCATGGTTTTTTCCCCATCGGAGACATCACGATCCGATGTCTCTTTTTTGAGGTGAAAATCAGCAGCAAGATTCAATTCTTTGAGCGCTCGCGCGAGACGAGCTTGCACAAGGCGGCTGGGTCTTTTTATGCCGAAGGGTGGAACTTTTAACATCGAAAATGAGCAGAATGAATTGGAAAAAATGCGCAGAAACTAAAGATCTAAATCGATACTGTAGTATTTCTGGCATGTTTAAGCTTGAAGATGGGACCCAGAATAGGGAGATTGGACCGGAGATTGATGCGAAAGCCTTCTCTGGTCAGAAAATTATATCAAGTAGACATAAGTGATTATATAAATTATATTTATTATTATCTCATTAGCAGACCTTGGCTGGTGATTTTCTATCTTTGTGTTGTAACGTTTCACCCATCTCGTGATGATGCCAATGACGAAGGTTTTCTGGCGGAAAAAACTGTCAAGCGGCAGGTTTTGAGCAGGCCTAGGCGTGAATCTTAGATATTTTAGTGCGGCTGTGAGTATGAACAGATCTAGAAATACAAAATCTATATATATATACATTATAATTATATGTACATTATAATTATATATACATTATAATTATATATACATTATAAATTATATATATATATATATTGTAATTATATATATATACATTTTAATTATATATATATAGTTTTATATGTGTGTGTGCCATGTAGTTCCGATGTGTTTATGCCGGGCTGAACCTGCATACCTTCCGGCGATTTTGGGACAAATTTGGGGGGCCGAAGGGTGGCCCCCGCCGCAGGTGGTGATTACGGACATGCTGGGCCTTTCTGAGTCAAGCGTGTCCAGCAACAGCGTGTGGACACCTGACACCAGCATCGGAGAGTTGACAACTACAGACAATGTGAATCCCAGCTAGCAAGTAGTACACACAACCTATATAGATGACACAGATAATTATAACTGATACATATATATATATAGATAGACAAGTTATGGTATAAGTTACAGTAATAACCCATTGCTGGTGTATTTCATATGATTATTACCCATGAGAAGCACCGTTCGAGACGCCGGTTTTGTGAGGCCACCCCACCGACCCTTTCTGCGGTGGACAGCATCCAAGCTGAGTTGGGAAGGCAGGGCATTCTACATTGATTGGCGCTAAAAACAGACCTTGGTTGATTGGTTATTGTAAGCATTTATAAGCCATGAATATGGGGAATATCATGGGAATATGATGGGAATATGATGTGAATATGGATTGGAATAATGGGAATGCCGTTGAATGTCATTGACAAATGGCTCATTTCTGGTGGAGATGGGTAAATATACTGTGTCTTTTCACACTTATAACATGCCACTTAACCATATGTTATGGTAGACTATAACATACTACAAATTATTTCTTATTATATTGTGTTATCATTACTATAATTACATTAACTATATCACTATATCATATTCTATTAAAAAGACTATATTTTGAGGTACGCTATTGTATGTAATTGGTAATGAAATCACGCTGTATATGTAATGAAATTATATGATATGTTACGGTACTGGTTTGCTATCGGTGTGTTATCGGTATGTTACTTTGTTATATTAGATGACACTATATTACATTACTTTATATATCTATTTGTTATATTATATGACACTATGCTATTTGATACTATATTATACTATATTACACTATCATTATTATATGACATTATATTACATCATAATATCTCAGAGTGTGTTTTGCCATTGTATATATATATATATATATATACACATCGGTCGTTAAACTTCTGTCAAAATGATCCTACTATATTCTCTGAACATGGATATATGAGGGTACGATTTGAAAAGGCTGCGAAGAAACAGGTTCAACTCTGACAATTCAGGCGCATGGTTCCTCATGATGTTTTCCAATAAAATCATTAGTTCGGGATGTACCCCGTGTTCAAAATGTTCGGACACACCCATATTTCTTTCTTCTTTTCTCGATTTCTTTAGGGTGGGGCGGGACGCTGCTTGACCATCTCTACATGGTTCATGACTTCTCTTCGAAATAGAACACATGAGCACAACATGTGAGTCTGTTTGAAAATTTAAGGGAAACTCGGTTGATCGTCATGTTCCGTATTGAGATGGCCAATTTAGGGGTTGATCTCCCATTCCCCACAGACCCAGATTATCATTCTGAGACAAAGAAAAACTTCAAACCTCTGCCGTAGCCTGCGGCCCAGTTTCCATGAGAGCAGTGCTGTGTTGGAGCCAAGCCTTTTATCCAACAAGACCATCAAGTCCTTTGAAGACATGCAGGCGCTGAAACTTGCCGCGGGATACCCCTGTTGATGATGGGTTGGGTTACCCTCTGGTAAACTAACATAGCTGTTGAAAATGGCCATAGAAATAGTGAGTTTTCCCATTAAAAATGGTGATTTTCCATAGCAACATGTTAGTTTACCAGAGGGTATTTTGCCTTCAGACAGAAGATGTTCACAATCCATGAGGGAAGTCCTACCACTATCAGTATGGGTTGACACAAGATGGGGCCCCCAGTCGAGCTCGCGTTCAGTTGGTTTATTTTTGTGGTTGAATTCTATGGTCTATGGTAGATATAACGAACTAGTTAATGGGGATTATAATGGTTTATAAACCAACTCATAACTGGGGGGGCCCATCCTGTATGGGTTGACATGGATTGACAGAGTTTTTTGAACACTGCTCACATGTGTTTTGACCGGTGAAACTTTGGTGAGCTCTTCTGTTGTGGTTACAACATGCGACAGAGAGCATGCGCAGTTTCTCATCAGCGACGGGTCCATGTGTTGAGTTCTGCATGGTGCTGTAGTCACTGTCCCCAAAGTTGAGTTCCCATCCCGTTCTGAGCAGGTCATGATGGTTATGACCCATAGGATCCATGTATGCAATATATGGTAACATTTACATTTATCATCAATATACCCCCAATGTTAGTATATATACCAGCACCATGGATCCTATGGGTGATGGTTTCTATTGGTTTCTTGAACCTTTCTGGTCACAAGATATCCATCGCCTCTGGTCACAAGATATCCATCGCCGGGGCAGATATTGCCGGGGCATCGCCGGGATGTTGCAGGGAAGCACTGCCAGTCACATGTTCGACGACACGATGATGTATTGGTGAACTCCGTCCGTGGGTTGTCCCCGAAATTCCTGGAGAAACTCATCATGTGTTCCTTAGAAAAGGCTGTCTTTCCAGGAGGAAACCCCCATGAAAAAAGTGGAGACACGCCCAAATGCTTTTTTTTGACACGCCCAAAATGGAGAGAACTCTTGGACATTTTGTTGGAAAGGAATATGTCATGTCTGTGAATCTCAGAATGGAGAAGGGCGGTGGAAGCAATAAAAGCCAACGTGCTAACGATGCCAAACATTTTAAATTGGCGCTATTGACGTTCTTATTGTATTTGGGTTCTATCAGTTGACCTTGACCTCGTCCCTTTGTTCGTCAAAAGCTAAGACTTTACTCTGTCATAAAGTTGAACTCACAACTACATATCACACAATGGTAATTACATAGTTCATAACAGGTTTACCGGATATGAGCTATGAATCTCGCACCATGTCGTGTTGAGCAAGCCTTTGAAACCGCATGTCCTCCATTCTCCTAAAAGTGTTGTGTTTACTAAGATCCTGTGTGGCCTTTATAGTCAAAGTATGCATGTTTTATCACAAACATGCCAGCATTATCCGAGATATGATTATATCATATTTCTACGATAGACACAATAGTCTACAATCATATCGCTTGGTGTTTCTGGAGTAGATAGAATATCGAAATTGAAAACAATGCTCACAAAATTGGGAATATCTTTGAAAATCCAAAATTATCCAAATTCTATCTGCGGATGATATACATGTGCATAAACTGTAGGCATTTTTCATGTGATTTTATGTGCATGTGTCAGGTACCTCAAGCGCAATATTTTCCAGAGCCTCACTGACTTTTTTGAGCATAAGGCAGGCGGTCGGCTATGGCTGTCGGCTATGGCTGTCAGGTATGTCGCTGTTTCCATAGTCATGGGGGTACCCCTTTATCGCTGGATGGTTTATTTCGATGGAAAATCCCAGAAATGCATGATAACTGGGGGTAGCCCTATTTTAGGAAACCTCTATTTGTAGATAGATGTTTCTGAATTATGTTGATTGATGTTGATTGCAGATTTCTATATCAACATATATACTTCTACTGCGACATCTCAAAGCGTTTGCAACAATCTCCCAGCCGAACTGTGAAACGGTGTTGAAATGTATGGGTCCACTTATAGAGTTCACAAGTCTGTTTGTCCCTTGTGTAGACTGAACTAATATGGAGAGAGCTTTCGAACTCGCTGAGCGTTTGTTGATTTGAAATTTTGCCTTTGCCTCATGCTTGATATTTTTTGACTCCGAACTTTCAGTATTTTCAAAGATGCGTTAAATCTCAAACTGCCCATGAAAAAAACCTTGAAGAATCCCAGATATTTTTGATTCAAGCTGGAGATCATTTTGGTCATCCCGGGATATCCCCGGAAAACATCTCCTCATTCTGAGGACAGTTCCCCACATACCGTGGTGCTCCAGTTCGTTAGCTAAGTTGGTGAACACAAATCCAATAACTTGGGTTTAGAGTTTAGATATATATATATATATCTATCTATCTATACTGGGGATTATTTCCACCAACTTCCTAATATCAATACTAGCGTTTCAAATAGTAGCTAGGTTCAGCAAAATCTCCATGAGATGCGCGCCGTAGCGCTAGCGTCCGCGTCAGGTGGCGCTGTTCTTGCGCTTCGACCGGTGCGATGGGATGACAACCGGGCCATGGATTTTGCCGATGAGATGACGGGAAGCCATGGAAAGTCACTGTTGGTCCTGACATTGTTGATATTTGCTGATTATATGTCCATATATATCCCATGATTCCATGATATTCCCATAAGTATGCATAAACTATATGTGGGTAAAGTCATTGGGTACCCCAATTTTTTTAGATGCTACTAAACATATACTAAAATCAGTGGTCCCTTTTTGGACTTGAATTTTGACCCATCCCCATATGTAACAAGCATAATTAGTCTACAGATTTTACGGGAAACGATAGGAACGCCCAAGAAACGCTCGTAAAAAGCACGGAAGAACCAGAGTTTCATGTAGATTGTAAGCCTTCGAGCCATCCATTCAAAATCTGGATCCATGTTTGGAAATAGCGTCTAAAATCTTATTTTGTTGGGGAATACTGAGAAAAGAATAGAAACCAAAGATTCAAAGTCGAGCTTTGGGGTTCAATGTGGACCGAGATATAGGCTCTTATGGGATCCCAAGGTTGAAAAAATGGTAAAACACGTCCCTTGTCCCATTGTTTGATGGTTCTTTTCTTTCTCGGGATCACTGTAGACATACATGGATAATCGTGAAATTCTTCAGCAACTGTTCCCAGAGGTTTCTCTGCAGGAGCCACTCGTGGTTCTTCTAGGGATGGGATTATGCAGAAGGGAACCAAGTCCAGCGACTTTATGAGGCACATGTTTGGTATACCCTCTGGTAAACTAACATAGCTATTGAACATGGCCATTTATAGTGGATTTTCCCATTAAAAATGGTGATTTTCCATAGCTATGTTAAATTACCAGAGGGTACTTCCGCGTCAACGCCACGGTTGGCGGCTTTGAATACTGAGTATACTGTGTTGCAAGACTGATTTTCTTGCTGATCAGCCGTTTTCTGTGATAAAGCTCTTGATTCAAAAACGCTGTTTGGTTCTCTCAAAGCTGCTGAACCATTCCCCCTACAATGTCGTGCCAACCCAGTCATAAGTTTGTTTATAACCCAATTACCTATAGCTATTTACAAATATATATATATATATATATATTATGTATGTATATATGTATATATATATACACACATCTACCTTAAGTATCCATAAGTCCTTGAAATTCGAGTTATGTTCACCAGCGATTTCGCAATAATAGAGATCATCCCAGAGGACCGGCGCAACGGCACCGCAGGGATCAATTGAGACAGCTGAAAACCTGCCAATTTCAGGCTGGAGACTTTATATATACATAATGCTGGGTAAATTGTAACTATAGTATACTAATGATATACATAAAATACACATAAATAGATACATAAATATATATATACATAATATACAGAAAATATACATAATATATATATAAGGATTAATAAACCATGGTTTATGAAAATTGGGGGGGTATTCCCCCAATAGTCATGATTTGATGAAGTTTTTTTGCTACCTTCCCAATTAGTCACAGCCGTATCTTCGGGACGGTCCATGGAGTTCGTTGGGGACGGTCCTTGTTTTGCTTCATGGCAAGAATTCGTTAAGATGTCATGGGGATACAATGGGGAGATATACCTATATATATATACACTGGTTGGTGGGTTGGAACATGTTTTATTTTTGCATATAATCATCCCAACTGACTAATATTTTTCAGAGGGGTTGAAACCACCAACCAGTATATAATATATAATATATATACATAATTCATATGATAATCCACATATAGCTGGGGATATTCCAGATGTATTACTGTATGATCCATTTTTTGTGTAGTTAAAACAATGCCATTTGCACCATCACCAAGTCACCACTATTTTTATGGCTGGTATAAACCATCAAAAATGAGGTGATTTATGGCATTGTTTTAACCACATTATATTTATATATATATATATATTACGTTTTATTACAGTATACTAATAATTTTGAGAAAGCTGGTGCCTCAGTGAGCTGAATCACGAAGGTTTATCACGCACATAGCTGCTGAGTTTGTGGCATATAATATATATATATATATATATGTGTGAGTGTAGTTAATGAGCTTTATGAACCAACCTGTGACTGCGGGGTTGCTGTCATGCAGCTGTCACTAGAGTTACAAGGGTTACACCCCAACTGGGGCGTGTCTGAGAGTCTGGGAGAATGATGAGCAACCAGTGGATGTAGGTGATCCTTTTTCAGGGATTAAATTGCAAAGTTTGGTGAAAAAAAAACAGCATCCCTAAATCCACTAGGCTTGGATCGTTCAAAATCACTGGCAAATTTTGGGGGTACCCCATTTTCAGACATCCAACTGGAGAAAATGATATCCTGCTGAACTTCTATCAACGTTTACCGTTTTTCTTTTGGGTTCTCCATGACAAAGCCATGAGTAAGTTGGTTCCTCAAGGATCGAAAATTCGAAATCCTTCGAAGATATTGTTTGCACATTTTTGCACCATGATATTGGCAGCCATCAAGTCGGGCGAAGTCGGGCCAAGTGACCTGTGACCGTGCAGGTGGGCCTCATCAATCAAGCCTTGTTCAACTTAGTGAAGGCTCGATGGGAGTAGATACAACTGATCAAAGGCTGCAAGGATAAATCTGGGTAAATTTTACAACCTCACTGTTCGACCGAGCCCTGGAATCATGGCTTATAAGGGAAATCATCCCCTTTTATGGCCTTAATTTAGGTTAGTGAAATATTATAATTTCCCCAGATAAATGAGCCATAAAGGAGGTGCCCTTGTTGATCGTGTTGATTGGTTGTGAGGAGTTATACATGGTTATACTATTTGCTTGGGATTATTATACAAATTAGGGCAACTTAGCAACCAGTATTTCATGAGATGGGAGAGGGAAAAGCCCAGAGACCTCCGATATCCTCGGAGTTTGGGGTCGCCAGGTACCCTATTGTTAGAAACACCCACACACACATACGGTTTTCCCAGTGAGAATGGGAGTTTCCCATCGCCACGTTTGTTTGCAAAAAGTAGAAATTAAGATTCCTTGGTCAGTAGGTGTATCGTGCACATGTGAGTCTCTGGGTCTTTGTAGCTGAGTATATTGTTGAATAGGTCTATAGATGCCCACAAAACCAAGGATAAATCCTGATGAATGAAATGAAACAAAATGAAATGAAACGAAACGAACTGAAACGAAACGAAATGAAATGAACAGAAATGACATGAATGTCTGAGTGAGTAAGTATATGCAAATCAGGCAAGTGAGGTTATAGCATTTTCCTACACACTTTCTACTTCTGCTTGGTTTGATTCAACCCGTCGTCCCATGATGATACTTCCGCATTCGACAAATACATTCTCTCTGGAGAGTAAAGATAAATCAAAGCATCGCCAGAAGGTATGTTACTGTTTGTAGCAAATAAACATTGACCATTTCCAGAACCCTTTGCTGGTTTCCAATATTTCCCAATCGTGTCTTCTACACGGCATTTTCTTCAGGACAATGTGAAGGAAGATCGACGTCTCTTTGGATCATTCCCTTTCTTCAAGTTCGATTCTGAGCACTGTGCCTGTGCCAGCCACATTCTCGGCATGTCGTACTTGTTGGTTAGTACTTGTTGGTTCATTCCAGGTGTAAGTGGGTAAATCACCCCACTTATACCACCACTAACCCTACAAAAATCCTAGAATCATAAAGGTCACCTTTTTTCGGTTGCGTTTTTCCCCATGGCAATTTCTGTGCAAACTTCACCAATGGTTTTTTATACCCCCAGAGGGCCGATATCTATCCCCATGTTATCTCCAAGATTCCATTGAAATCCCAGAAAAATAGCTATTGTCAATGGGAATTTCAGGATCCTGATATGGAGGTACTGTACCATATAAGGCCATATTTTGTGGGGATATTCCCTTACATAGGCCTTACATAGGCCTTATATATGGCAGGTACCTCCAATTTAGGTTCCTGAAATGGCCATTGAATTGGGGAATATTCCAATTATCTGGGTAAATTGTAACGACCTCACTGTTCGACCGAGCCCTGGAATCATGGCTTATTGCAGGGAAATCATCCCCTTTAAAAAGGCCGAACTATTCAGGTTAGTGAAATCTTTTAATTTACCCAGAATTATACAACTGGGATATCAAGGAAATATACCAATGATATACCAATATAGCTTAAGTATCCCCATGGTATAGAATTGGTATATATTCCATTGAAATCCATTTGATATACCAAGTATATACCAATTAGCCATATTACCATTGGACTAGCTAAATCCAATATGATGAAGCATTGCATCCCACCATGCCCCCATAAAATCCCATGAAATCCCATGAAATTTCACCATATCACCATTTCATATTCTATATCTTACATACATATACATATAACATATAACATATATATATATTCTCAGTGACTCTGTATAAATAAAACCAACATGCTGGACCTCTGGTGGTAAGTTCTGGGTGGGGTGACCATGGGCCACCCTCAACTTCAGGTCGAATCCATTTTGCTGGAAGCCAGACAACTGGAATGAGCTCTCGCACAGGCGAAAGTTGTGCTGGAAATTTCTAGGGCAATTCTGAAAATATATTCATAATGATAATATATGTACAATATGTTCATATTGAAAATATATAATATACTCAAAATAGCTGGGATGATAGCAAAACAAAGCTGGGATGTTTTTTCATCACTTAAGTGGGATAATCATAGCTATTTGTTGAATCTGTTGAAGCTTCGTTGCCGGGATGATTAGCAAAGCGGCCTGCAACCTGGAACTCATCGATAGGCGGTGACAAGGCGTTCCCTTTAACATGTTTCACGTGTCATGTGGGTAATCATATGTGCCATGGTCAAAACATGTGTGAATTGCTTTTATTGGCAGATTGTCATCAACCCATTCGTGAGGATTATATATTTATTAAAAAACATAGATGGGATGGATGACGGTAATGCATATACAATGTTTTGACCCTGATACATAAGCCATCCTCCAGTTGTAGGTTGATCCTTGGGTTTCGTTTTTTTATGCGTTAAAGCCAACGTGCCACACTATCCCAAACCTTACTATTGCCTGGTATTGCATCATCCCAGTACTGTGGGTTTTACATCAGATTCACAGATCACAACAGAGACTGATGCAAAGATGTTTCGTTGGAATCATGTTATGATTAACGATGTTTATAACTATAATACTAGTGTTTTTAACCAGTTATAACCGTTTATTCCATAATAACTAGTGTTAGTAATGTAGTTCCAACATAACACTATTCTCCATAATAGTACTACATTACTAACTAGTGTTTATAACCCAGTGGAGAAAATCATGCTATGTTAAACTGAGATATCATTGGATTTATCCTGTTATACCTTGCTGAATAGAACAAGTAAGTTATACAGATTTTAACAGATATCATTTGGCAAATTGTTCAGTGTAGGATATCAGCTTCCAGTCTTCAGTTTCCCGGAAGCTGAAGTTTGGCACTACCCTCTGGTAGACTAACATAGCTATTGAAAGCGGCCATAGAAATAATGAGTTTTCCCATTAAAAATGGTGATTTTCCATAGCAACATGTTAGTTTACCAGAGGGATCCAGGGGTAATCACCATCATATACCCATCATATATCCATCATTTTATCATCATTATCTTAACCATCATTATATATATATATATTATAATTATATATTATCTTATTGTTGGTTAATGTTGATTGTATACCTGTTGGCCTAGCGGCCTAGCAGCCGAGCACGGGGGCAGGTTTGCCCCTCGCACGGACGAAAGTGTGACGGCCAACTTGGTCACTTTGGAGGCGCAGCGGGTGAGGTTTTTGCACGTCGGGGCCCACGAACATTATTTATAGATAGATAGATAGATAGATAGATATTCTATATCATATAGATATTGTAGATTATATTATGATATATATCTAATATAGATATATGTATATTCTATACTAGACATATCATTATATATCGTATATGATATAAGATAGTACAATATAATATGATTTAATATAATATAACCTAATGTAATATAACATCATATAATATAATCTACTATAATATCATACTCCATAACGTTTATTACAAGTTAGGCTGCATGATATGTTCAGAATGAGGATGAACCATTTTTCTTGTGGATATATTTTCTGAGATATGATGAGGATTGGATATAATTTGTGACCAATCTTCCAGTTACCCGGCCTGGTAAACTAACAGTTTGCTATTGAACATGGTCATAGAAATAGTGAGTTTTCCCATGAAAAATGGTGATGTTCATGATGTTCCATAGTTTTTTTGTATGTTTACCAGAGGGATCCGGAGGGTAATCACCATCATATACGCATCATATATCCATCATTTTATCATCATCATATTAACCACCATTATATATTACCCTCTGGTAAATTAACATAGACCCTGAAAATTACCAATTTTTAATGGAAACTAATCTTCCAACCCCGACAACTGCCAGGGTCTATGTTAATTTACCAGAGGGTAAATCCCATTAGATCCCATTAAATCCTATTAAATCCCATTAAGTTCCAGTAAACCACCATTTTCCTATGGTTTTCCCATGGTTTTCCTATGTTTATTTAAGGCTTGCCACTTACGAACCGAGGTGGGCTCCCGGTTACCTTTGGTGATCCCATGGGATCCACGACTGGATAACTGGGCTACGCTATGACTTTTCGGAAAGCTCAAAGATGGTGTTTCTGTGGGGAGGTATATGACATTTTTATTAATACATATAATATATATACAGATATATACATATATATATATACTTACATACATACATACATACATATATTATATATTATATATATATATATATACGGTATATACATATTTATATATACATATTTTTGTATTATTTCCATCGTGTCTCCCAGGCCAACTTGAAGTTGGGGGACTTGCTGGAGTTCTTATTCAACACCGAGTGGACGGTCCCACAGGTGCAGTGTGTCAGATTTTACACGAAAAATGGGGAAGTGATGTGATGTTTTTGGAAAACCATAGGAAAACCATAGGAAAATAGAGGCTTAATGGGGAAAAATGATGTTTTTTTGGATTGTTAATGGTTATTTAATGGTTGTATGGTGGGAAAAGTCCATGAAATCTCTATAAATGGAGGTGATCATGGGAATTTCATCTGCAAATGATGGATATACCCTCTGGTAATGACTAACAGTTGGCTATTGAAAATGGCCATTTAGTTCGTTGATTTACCCATGAAAAATGGTGATTTTCCACAGTTATGTTTGTTTACCAGAGGGTAATATCAACCCCGGATGAGACTAGACCATATTTTATGACAATTTGGGGGGACTCCCCAAATAGTCATTTCGTCTGATACTTACGTGCTATTCCCCCAATTAAACAACCTAGGGGTTTTTTAATGATTACACAGATATCAGTGATATCCCGCATATACCTGATTTACAAGTGTGATTACTGAGTCATTGGGATTCGCATCAACGAGAACCCTGGTTTTCAGTGGCATTTCCTGGTGCGACTTTCCTAGTGACACCTGAGCCGTGACTGCTGAGTGGATAGACGACTGTTGCATCATGATGATAGTTTTGCAATATGTATCGATGAACAAATTACACAACAAAATAGTTATATAGTCATAATAGTTCATTATAGTTGGTAATACTTCACGAAAATAATTTTCAAAGCAAATTGACAACCACCATATGAACATTCAAGCATTGAATAATGACGATAATTCTATGAGAGTCTTTCAGATCGTAATGCCAATTAATTATTGTAATCATGATAGTAGTAATATGTAATAATTACATATACTGGTTGGTGGTTTCAAACGTGAATTTTATTGTCCATTTCATATATGGGATGTCATCCTTCCCATTGACGAACTCATATTTTTCAAGATTGTTAAAACCGCCAACCAGATGTGTTTTATGGGTATGGATTCATGGGGGTCACTGTAATTTTAGTTCTATTTACCATCCGGTAAACTAACATTTTGCTATGGAAAAATATGGAAAATCACCATTTTTAATGGGTAAATCAACTATATTATCATAACGATGACGATGATAATAATCGTATTGTGATGATGTCCTGGCCAGGCGCAAATCGGCAGCAGCTACAACTTGAAACTCAGGACCTGTCGCTTTCGCTCGACCCAACGGTGCGGTGCTGGTGAGTTGCGTTTGTTGATGTTACCTCCAACAAATGTTGGTTTATGCTACATATATCAAACTGGTGGAATTGTTTTCCATGGATTATAAAGCAAGAAACTTAGCTGGGGGTCAATCATAAAGTATAAATGCATCATATATTTGGTAAACCATTAATTAACTGGGATGCTTTTTGGCTCAGGTTAACTAGGCCCCATTGACTAGTTCGATACCATAAACCCAAGCGTTCTTGGAGTTACGTTCACCAACTGAGCAATCACCAACCCCACAGGTCTGAGGAGATACCCTTCAGCAAGCATGGCAAGCTGGGCAAATGTCAGGTTTTCACAACGACCGAAGCTTGTTCTCCCGAAGGAATCAGGATTTTTTTTATAAGGGAAATCATCCCCTTTAAAAAGGCCTTACTATTCAGGTTAGTGAAATATTTAATAATTTACCCAGATATTTATGGAGATTTGTCAATCGCCATTTTTGATTAGGAGTTTTTATATGTCAAGTCTTGTTTTTTGCTTGGGAAAATGCAGTTTTAAACTGGTTTGAAATATAGGGCACATGTTTTTTTGTCCAACCCGAAATTGTCTGTACAAGTTCGCCAAAGGCTCTGGAGGTAATGACCAGCTTCCAAACATTCCGGAAGGAAACATGAAAACTGGTTGGTGGTTTGGAACATGTTTTATTTTCCATTTCATATATGGGATATATAATCCTTCCCAAGTGACTTTCACTCCATGATTTTTCAGAGGGGTAGGTCAACCACCAACCAGAAATGACACGGGAAATTGATGTTCTGCAGATCTGAGGAGGTCCTGTGGCCCGGAATTGAATATGTTGGCTTCAAGGTGGTGCCCCCAAACGATAGCTAAGTTGGTGCAAATAACTCCAATTTCACTATGTTTTATAGGTGATATATCTATAGTTAATGGGGTTTATAAACCAATTTATAACTAGGGGGGCACCACCTTGTGCAACCAGATAGATGCCTTCACAAATCAATCCTTTTTTCAGTATCAAAAAGGTGCAGTGAAAAACATCCGAATCATCGCTGTGAAATTTTTAAAAACAAAACATCAAAATAGATCCAGTTGAACATGAACTTAAATGCATTTAAATGCCTATTAGAGTCTATTGTGTCGTGTCGAAGACAGATCCACTTGGAATTTTGTCAGTTGCAGATCCACTTCCATTTCTTTCGCCATTGGATGACATCACAGGACTAAGCTGGAAGGAGAATGTGATGGCTATGAGGAGATCGTGCCGTTATGGTTTAATGAGGGTTAATGATGGCTTTTTTGGATGGTTTAATGATGGTTTGATGACAATTGATGATGGTTAATCACAGTTAATGATGGTCAATGTATGATAATGTATTGATTGTAAGGAATCCCATTCATGATGGCAGGAAGACCATACCGCAGGTACCATGTTTTGACGATGGCACGCATGGAGATGTGGCGTCATTTTGGCTCAAGACGTGCTATCCTTACTGGTGCGTTTTACGCAGGGTTGCTGGATGGGTTGCTGGGGGTTGCTGGGATGATTATTACTAGTGACTATGGATCATTCCCGAAAATTCCCTGCTAAGCACCAGTAAGTATCAGGCAGGTCTAAATCAGGTCAGCTATTTGTGTGTCCTTTCACGTGCTTGCCAAAGCTGACTAGACCAGTTTTTCTTATGTCAAGCGGTCAAGTCATCAAAGCACATGCTAGATGCTGCTCTACATGTGAGAAGGATCGCATAAGCTAGGTGAAAACAGAATAACAAAATCACGTAACTTGTTTGTTTCACGGACACTCAGCCCACATGTTCAGTGGGTCAATGGCTGTCGATGCCCCGAGAAAAAAGGGGTGGTTTACTCCCAAACAAAACTCACCAGCCAGTGCCCATTCTCTGGCTCCAAATTGCCAGGCAGCCTCTGGTAATTTAACGCTTAGTAAACCTCTAAATGGCCGCTAAGTTTACTGGAGGGTTAGCTCCACTAGGTACCAATCGGTGCAGCTTCGTGCCATGGAAGCTCTGGTTCGAGAGTTGTTGGAAGCGAATCCAGGTGTCTCAGAGGAGCAGATCCGGCACTACCTGGCGTCGCGATGCCGCAGCTCGGCGATGTTTTTTCACCGGGTCCAAGTGATTTACCCGTTGTGTTTTTTTCTTGGGAAAGATATTCGGTTATTTGGCTTATTTGATATTATGTGTTTGTGTGTGTAAATTATATTATAATGTGTATATATATATGTATATTTATACACATGCTATATGTGTATATATATATATTACACATACGTGCACTATGATTATATTTTATATATACATCGCATTTGTTCCAAGTTTGTCGTATGTGCACCATGATATCAACCTGACATCTACCGAAGGGACCCAATTTTACGACCCTAATTGATGTAGGTAAATCTACCATATATGGAGCATGTGGGTTTGTGGGATTACCAATACTGGTTGGTGGTTTGGAACATTTTTTATTTTTCCATATCTTGGGAATAAGAATCCCAACTGACTTTCATATTTTTCAGAGGGGTTGCCACCAACCAGAAATGCAATGGGATTCTTAGCGGTTGAATGGTGCCAATCGATGACTTCCTTTGTGTTGACATGTGTAGAGAAACCATGGTCACTGCACGCTGATCTCCAGAGCAACATTGACATGTTGGAGTTTCAGCGTTGACGATTAACGGCAAAGTAGTGAAGGTAAGCTGACGTGGATGTACTTGGACCCGGGTAGCGACATATTCTGTTTCGCACATGACCTTTCGCCTACTTTGTTCTTTGCCATGATATCTCACACAGCCACAAGTCAGGCAATTAAAACCGGCGCTGTACCTGTGCCTTTTTGTACCTGTGCTGTACCGGGCCAAGAAGGGTCTCGGTGGTGTCAGTAGCTTCAGTTTCTGGCGAGCAGGTGAATATGACACCAACTTTCGCTCACCTTTAACCACTGCAGATCCTGCGGGTCACGGTGCCCTGCGATTCGTGTCACGTTGCCACTGTGGCAAATGCCAGCTGCAAAGCGACTTCAGTGACACCAAGGGCTTGAGACCCATTAGATGCTGGCTGAGGGGATTATGGCCGTTGGGTTTGTCTGAAAATGGGGATGGTGATTGAAAAATGTCGGACTAATGATGACTGATCGATGGAATTGTTTTTTTTACCTTATTTTCGGACAGACCCACATTATTTTTGATGTAATGTCAACCCTGGACTAATAAACCTCTAGGCTGTTTAATTGGGAGGGTACCATTTAAGTATGACTATTGGAGGAGTACCCCCCTAATTCATAAACCATGGTTTGTTAATCCGGGGTTGACTTTAGTTGCTATTCACCAAATGTGGGTTTTTAGAATCCCAAGGGGGTCGTACAACATTTTTTTTCAGGGAGGTGCCTTAATCACCGACTTGCTTTAAGGGAAAATTTACAGGAAACCCCAAGCAATTTGATGGTGGTTGAAAAACAATCTTTAAACCATATCTTTTCCTGTAGATTTTCCCTTCAATCCAGTGAAAGCAGGATGCTGGTTGGTGGTTTGGAACATGAATTCTATTTTCCAATATTGGGAATGTCATCATCCCAACTGACGAACTCATATTTTTCAGAGGGGTAGGTATACCACCAACCAGTTCTGATATCATAAACCTTAAGCCTGCTATAAACCAACTTTGCCAACTTAGGGGGCATTCCCTTTAATCCAGTGAAAACAGGATGTTATTGCTCCAACTGTCGACATTTCCATTCCACTTCCTTTGCCGCCTATCTTCCCGCCACGGTGAACTGGACAGGACGCGGAACGCTCGCTGGGGTTGGGCATTCAGCAGCATCCAACGAAAATGTGTGGTAAAGTAAAAGTATAAACCAGGAAATGGTGCTTAATGGTGATTTAATGGGATTTCATGGTGGTTGAATGGGATCTAATGGTGATTAATGGAGGTTTAACCTCTGGTAAACTAACATAACTATGGAAAATCTCCATTGTTAATGGGTAAACCAACTATAAATGGCCATTTTCAATAGCTATGTTCGTTTACCAGAGGGTACCAACCTTGTTTTGCTACGTGCAAAATGCTGGAAATGTCAAAAAAAAATCATAGTCTCCAACCAAAAAAGAAGGACTTTCCTATTGGGTTTACCACATTGCATACTGCATGCAGTACATCTGAGCCCCTGTCGCGCCTGGGCGTCACGACTTGCGCCAGGAATAAGCAGCATCAAAGTGCATCAGGATTCCTGTGCTGTCGCTGGAGCGATGGAAAGGTCGGCGGCTAGTGGGATGCACAATGAATATTGGTTGATATGGGGGGGTGGGGTCAAAATTTAAGCCCCGTGGGACCACAGTTTTCAATATAGGTTTAGTGTTAAATGTATTAACCATCATCTTTTTGGGGTACCCAATGACTTGACCTATACCCACATATAGTTTATGGTTATGGTTTTCTGGGAATATCATGGAATGATGGGATATATAATCAACAAATATCAACAGATATCAACAAATATCAACAATATTCCATCTTATTAGTACATCTTAGTGAAGAGATCTAATCCCTTCTTCCGTTCATATCTAACACCCCTCCAGAAACCATTGTGGATGTGGGGGATGTAACCCCATTTTTGGGACCTTTTGGGACGGGATACCTTCAATATGTGGGGCTTGGGATCAAAAATTGGTCGATGATGGAAAAGAAGGTCATCCTCCCAATAAATGTTAGGGTGTATTAAGGGTTTATGAACCACCAATCAAGAACAATGCCTGATTTGCCATCTATTCGTGCGGGATGTAATATTCCATACAATTTCTTTTGGAGATTGTTGGAAAAGAGTGTATAAAACTGTTATAAAGCTATGCCCCACTATGGGGATCAGGTTGGTTTTGAAGAAAAATAGGTAGCATGTTGGTAATCTAGCGACTCTTTCAGTGTTCAATTTGGTGTCTACCATTGTCTATGTGATTCATGAGTGGCATACAATGTATGGCATATGGATATCTTTGACAAAGGGGTTTTTTCCGTATTACCGAAGCAAATGGCCAGGTTTATGTGTGGTATCTGCTTCACAAAGCTTGGAGCTCGAAGGGTGGAAAGCCACTTGTAGCCGAAAACCAGGTGTCGTCTCAAGGGGTCGATGGAGCCGAAAACTTGGTTATATACTACAATGTGAGGCCCCCAAGATAGCTAAGTTGGTTTATATCTCCAATAACTATGGTTTATGGTACTTATAACTATAGTTACTGGGGCTTATAAACCAACTTATAACCGGGGGGGGCCACATTGTACTAATGGGTGTATAGTGGGATGACCATGGGATGATATGGAGGATATATTATATTGGACATATATTGTATACAACTAATATCATGTCTTTCAGGAATTGATATGTGCTAAGGTCATTTTTGTTGGATTGGATTGACCCATATTTTTGGGGGGGAACGTGGAACGGGAATGATGAATAAACGAATAGGGAAGGAATTCCGATGGAATTACCATAGCTCAGATTCTGTCTCTTATTTTCTCTGAATGGGGTGGATGGGATCCATGCATTTTACACAAGACACCTTGGGTACATCATTGATACCCTCCGGTAATCAAGCGTGGCAATGGAAATCCCCTACAAATGGAGGTGTTTGGCTGCGAAAATCATCCATAAATGGTTGATTTTCGAGCAAAACATGTTTGATTAGTGGAGGGTAAATCCATTCATATCCCATGATTCTCCGTTAATATCCCATTACTATACTATGACTATTATCCATCATTACAACCATTCTATGTTCATCATATTCCTTGCGTACACCTTTACCATGCCCCTCTTTGGCCACCAGTACCACGGGATAACCCAACTGGGATGACTGGATGACTCTCCAGGTAACGGGTATGTTTCATGGCTATGTGATGGGTATACCTCTATCCTGTTGGCATAGAAAACTCATGAGTTGGTCACAGTTGGTCTTGGAAAAATGTTGATATACTGGGCATATCTGGATTGGATATCTGTATATAATGGATGTCAATGTAGATTTGAAGTCATATCCTTCGCCATTTGATGGAATCGTTCATGTTATGCCGAAAATTCTGCCGACGCCATGTCCAAACCTTTGATCCAATCCATCAAAAAATTGCCGATGAATTGCCGTCATGAAATGTGGAAATGTGAAGAACTGGAGTAGATTTCAGTCTTCTTGGTGCTTTGGAACCATGGAATTTGATGTTCCCATTGGGAATGTCATCATCCCAACTGACGAACTCATATTTTTCAGAGGGGTTGAAACTCAAAACCAGCACCAAGCAGCACAGAATTTCATGATCCATTGATGATGTTCCCACCTCTCGCCATCCTTGCCTTTGCTTTTGCGAAAGGTGATGGGAAGGTCATGTCGTACCTCTGCTTGGGATCTGTGGAGGATGAATCCATCCCGGATCACTTGGCTTTGGACACTTGACGGAGAAGGGACAAGCCTCTCATCCTGAAATTCATGTTGAGCCATTAATGGTGATTTAATGGGATTTCGTGGTGGTTGAATGGGGTCTAATGGTGATTAATGGAGGTTTAACCGTTTAACCTCTGGTAAACTGTTACATAACTATGGAAAGATCCACCACTTTTAATGGGAAAACTCACTATTTCGACTGGGCCATTTTCAATAGCTATGTTGAATTACCAGAGGCTACATGAGATTGGCCATGAACTGTTGAATCATGTTGAATCTAGAGATGGCTTGCTCGACGGCAATCACCACTTGCCACTTGCCACATCACCTTTGCAGTTGGATTACCCTCCAGTAAATTAACATAGACCCTGAAAATCACCCATTTTTAATGGAAACTAGTCTTCCAACCCCTATCTGCCAGGGTCTATGTTAATTTACCAGAGGGTATATAGAAGCAATGAAAACCACAGCACAGCCTTGCGGAAGAAATGGCTTTCCCCCAAAAGTGGTTTGATAAATCGACCATTTCCAGTGCTGAGTCCATGGTCTAAGCTCCAGTTTTGTGGCCAAGCCGCCAAGGGTGGTTGCCTCGATCTTCAGAACCCTGAGATAACTCTTTGAACATCTTTGAACCATCAACATGTCAATGGCCATGCAACAGGAACCGATTGATTGGAGGCACCTACCATATATATAAGGCCTATTTTTCAGGGCCTAAACTTCAGGGAATATCCCCACAATTCATATGGCCAACAATATGATACAGGATGGGGCCCCCCAGTTATAAGTTGGTTTATAAACCATTATAATCCCCATTAACTATAGTTATATCTACCATAAACCATAGTTAAACCACTTATAAACCAACTTAGCCATCTTGGGGGCCCCATCTTGTACAGTATCACTATTTTAGGATCCTGAAATTCCCATTGAACATAGAGTTTCGGTCATGGGGACACCCCAATAAATAGCTGGATGGATAAACTCAATGTTTCTCATGGAAAATCCGATTAAAATGGATGATGACTGGGGGTACCACCATTTTGGGAGACCTCCATACGGGAATATCATGGGAATATCGTTGATAAATGATATTGACAAACTGATAGTGATGGTTAGGACTTGGGGATTATATACTATCATATACTATCCAAGTTCGTCATAGCACCATGTTTACCCAACCTGGTTATGACTAACACTTCGCCATGGTTTTTCGATGGCCCTAATCGAAATAGCATGGTTTACCTGAAGATTCTTAGACTCCAAACAATGGTGAAAAATCCGTTCTCCGTTCGATCATCCCGGGGGTTAAGTCCGTCCCCATTCACTGGGGGGTTCTCCCATTTATCTGGGTAAATTATATGATTTATGTATATAAGGATCATATGTATAAGTTTAATTAGTATATATAGGAACATTATAAATATATATATATATATAATAATATGTATATATATATGTAATAATATATATATATATATATATTCTGGGTATATTTCATGACGACCTCACTGGAAATCATGGTTTATTTCAGGGGAATCATCCCCTTAGCTGGCTGAACTATTCGGGTTAGTGAAATATTATTTTTACCCAGATATCTATAAATGGCTGATACTTCAGACCCCGGTTACGTACATCCACGTACTAAATGGGATGATGCGGGATGATTCAATACCAGGAGTATCAGAAGAATCACTTACTGTGAATATCATGGATTTGGCAATTTCGCTCAAATGTGTTACTTTTTGGAAAGTTGCACACTTTTGGAAAACAGATATTCCTAGTTTCCACCCTTTGAGTGACCATAGTTCCTCATGGATTTTTCATATAGTAGAACCAGAAAATCCAGACATATGATTGATATATATATATATATTGATATCTACAATAGAATTTCATGATGTTTCATGAATGACGTTCACCCTTTGAATATACACTTTTTCACCGAAAAAAATCGGGGCCGGCCATACTTCTTCGAAGGGCAGTTCTAGTGGTCCACTACGTGGATTCGCACCATGAGTTCACCATAGAGTTATAGCTATAGCCATCAATAAGCATCAATCACTAGCCATGAAGATGTGTAATTAAGTAAGCACTAACCACAGAAAAATTAGCACGAAAAACCACAGGAAAATTCACCAACTCATGAATTAAGCACTTTTTTCACCATAGGACCATAGGAGTTATACCTTAATTGAGCACTTTTTTCACCATAGGAGTTCTACCATTCCCATGGTTTAACCCAAGCCCTGCCAAGGACTGGCAGAGCAGTTTCGAGGAATGGCATCCCCAGAGTCGGCCCGCCTGGTGGGACGCCATGCCGACTGCGCGTCCGACGTTCGCGCGGCGCACGGAACGCATCCGGGGGCACTGCGCCTGCAAGTGCCGTGGCGAAGCGGTGGAAACCTGAAAGACTTCACCCGAAATGACCATGAAATGGTGATTTACCCATTGAAAATGGCCATGTCTAGTTGATTTACCCATGAAACATGGTGATTTTCCCATAGTTGAGAAGGGCGGCGACGGGCACTCTCCAACCGTGACCGTGGAACCGTGGAAACCGTACGGTTCACGGTTTCCACGGTTCAACCGTGGGCCACGGTTTGGCTCCACGGTTCCGCGGTTGAACCTTGGAACCGTGGGCCACGGTTTGGCTCCACGGGTCCACGGTTGAACCGTGGAACCGTGAGCCACGATTTGGCTCCATGCACGGTTCTGCGGTTGAACCGTGGAACCGTGGGCCACGGTTTGGCTCCACGGTTCCGCGGTTGAACCGTGGAACCGTGGGCCACGGTTTGGCT
>Ga0126342_10002981_pt1 | contig 27371 bp, 30 predicted proteins | sample Cyp1metagenome_FD_92528 | JGI IMG/M metagenome (GOLD analysis project Ga0126342, IMG submission 92528) | Coral microbial communities from Lord Howe Island, Old Settlement Bay, Australia - Cyphastrea 1 metagenome | ecosystem: Host-associated > Invertebrates > Cnidaria > Coral ... | reverse complement strand
CAGTGTGCAGTGTGAGGTGTGGAGTGTCGAGGGAAGGACACGGTCGGGACAGGTTGTCTTTGAACTATAGGTCATTTATGTTTGGGAAACTTCCGCCGCCGGCTTGCCCGGGTCTATGTTACAGATACCAAACATAGATATGTCATGATATGTAAACATATGTAAACATAGCTTCATTGCACAGCAATCCGTTGGCCAATGGCGACGGCTGTGATCTTTTGGAAGGTAACAGCTGTGCCGGTGCTGGTGCTGATGGCGGAGGCGACCATCCAAAGTGTGCCCCTGGTGCTGCAAAGACTGAAAGGACTTAAAGACAATTGACGCAAAATAAAATACACACATACTGAAATACGAAATTAATTAAATCCCAAAATATAATATACTATATATATAAATATAAATAATATATATATATAATATGTATGTATACGTACATACGATATTAGGGTACGAGCAACTGACCCGAATACATTGAAGCTCTTCTGAAGGTGCGATGTGGAGCGTGGCGGCGTGACCATGGCATCTAAGGCATCGCATTGGACCATGGACAAGTCAAGCTCCTTGGCATCAAATTTTGCCGAAGAGTTTCAGCTCCTGAGTGTATGTGGTGTGTGAATTTTGGTACGGTGTGGAAAGCATTATATAATTGTTTGATATTGTTTGCATGTTTTTTCTTTGTTGAAGGTGAAAGAAGGTGAAAAATGTCCAAGAGACAGTCAGAACTTGCAATCAGTAGACCCGAAAAAAGAGAAAAAGTGAACAATTGTTCTCTTGCACCACGCTTGACCAAGCGTCGAGTTCATTGTAAAATTTGTCGAATCGGATTGGTGCCCCACGGCTCCAGATCTTGGCCGTTGCCACTGCAGCTGCGCAGCGTGGCGATGCCTTGCTGTGGCTGAGCAATCCGTGCCGAGCTGAACATCAACGCAACGCCATTTCTGTTGAGCAAAGTTGAGCACAGTTGAGCACAGTTGAGCCGTTGAGCACACAATATTCAATGTACATATACGATCATATACGTACATAACTTACTTTGTGTGCGTGTGTAGCTTAGTAGCTTCATTCTTTTGTGGTCCTTTTTGGCAAGGATTGTGTCTGGGAAGATATTGCTGGTCATTGGCTCGCATGCGCTTTGACATGGCTGTAGGTCACTACCCATGGTCCTGACTTGTCGATTGCGACGGTTTAACAGTCAAGTTTGGTTCATTTTGAAGGGACTGAACTGAGTACTTGATAGACTAGGTACGTGAATTGAGCAAATGCTGCAGGCTCACTGCAATAGGCTCCAGGCCTTTGATTGCGCAATTTTTCAGCACATTTTTGATCAAACCATCTCTCGCCAAAGCCAATTTCTTCCAGCGTCCACCATGAGCTTCTTCACTCAGATCACAGATGCCCTGAACTTGTGCTCTGGGGAGGGTGACGTTGTGCGAAAGGTTCGTACGACTGCAGACCCACCTATGGCACCTGAGGATGCCCTGGAGCTGTTGAAGGAGGGCAACAGTCGATTCGTGGCAGGACGACCCTTGGGTTCCAAGACTCAAAACGTCCAACGGCACCAATTGGTGGATGAAGGCCAGGCACCCCACACCGCCATCATCGGTTGCGCCGATTCGCGCGCGCCCCTCGAGACTATCTTTGATGCTATGCCAGGTGACATCTTTGTGCTGCGCAATGCCGGCAACACTTGTAGTTTGGCTTGCAGCTGATAACCTGATAAGAGTGACATTGCATGATTCTTGTTCATTTGCACCAACTAGGAATAATAGCTGCATCGATGTGGAAACTTTGCATGAAAATTGGCCAAGCAGTGACCAAGCGAGGTACCCACGCAGAGGGTAGCATGATTGGTTCGCTGGAATTCTGCACCGGCAAGCTGGGGAGCCGCCTGATTTTGGTGCTGGGCCATACCAAATGCGGAGCCATCTACGGCGCAACCAAGACCTTCTTGGATGCCCAGCAGGCACAGGAGCAGCCGAAAAAGGCCGGCTCTGCTTTGGAGGGTCTGCTGAAAGACCTTGGCACTGTGGCCCAACAAGCAGCAGAAGAGAAAGGACCTGGTGCAAGCTCGGATGAAGTGGCAGCACATGCCGTCAAGGTGAACGTCTTCCACAGCATGAATTTCTTGTTGAAGTTTAGTGACAGCATCCGAGAGGCTGTCAAGTCTGGACAGGTGCAGCTCCAGGGTGGGATCTACCATCTGGAGACGGGAAAGGTTGAATTCCTTGGAAAGTCTCCTGCCCAAAGAGAACTGCTCGACAGTACCACATCCATTCCTCCTTCCATGACTGCCATGGTGAAAGAAAGTCGTGGACTCCATGGTGTGCGCACCGCTGCTGACGAGCGCGTTCCATCGGATGCGGCTTTGAAGATGTTGAAGGAGCATTCTGAGGGAAATTCGGGCAATTTTGGGTGAACAGTTATCAATCCAGAAGTTGGTATGTGAATATCCCAATGTAATCGTTACATATTTGCAGTTGGTTGCGAAGAAGGTGCGTATGAAGACTGCAATAGGCGTTGTTTGAATCTTCCTCCGTTTTATTGTCAGTACAGTCTTAGTATAATATAGTCTAGTATAATTAGTGTATCACCAAAGGATTCGATCTTAGTTTCTCCGAGTTTCTCCTGAACCACCTTATCGATTTCTCTCATTCGGTGCACAAAGAGTCTTTGGACAAACATATCCATATTTATCCTGGAAAATTCCGAACATACTGATTGATCTATCCTGTTTGTTCTGGAACCTTCAATGTACGTCGGAGACCAAACACCACTCCTTGGGTTACAGTAACCTATGATGAAGGCCTCACCAGAAAGTAGATGATGTGAGGCCTCCTCAGTTTTGTCAGCCATGGCTACTTTTTCTACATCCAAACAGTGCCATTGCTGTGGCTGTGGCCATAACTTAATAACCCTGCGGGATCAAAATCATTTAAGATCCACTGAGTCGACAGGCCGGCAACGAGCGTTTCGCCACCGGTGCGGTGACGGCCGGCACCACCTCCAGCGAGATGAGGAAGGCCCTGGTGAAGTACAACCAAGCGCCTCACAGTGCCATCATCGGATGCGCCGATTCACGTGTCCCGGTGGACACCGTCTTCGATGCCACGCCCGGAGAGTTGTTTGTGTTGAGAAACGCGGGCAACACTTGTAGCTGGGTCGTGCTTTTCAGGGTATGCTTGTTTTGAAGCTGGCTGTGACTTTTTGAGTTTGTTTTTTCGGCTTTTCCCTTGCCAAAAAGTGATCAAACAGGTACCCACGCAGAGGGTAGCATGGTTGGTTCGCTGGAATTCTGCACCGGCAAGCTGGGGAGCCGCCTGATTTTGGTGCTGGGCCACACCCAGTGCGGTGCCATTGCTGGTGCGACTGCGACCCACCAAGCTGGTGGCGAGGTGAAGGCCCCGGCCTGTGCGCTGGAAGGCCTGCTACAGGGCCTGGCCAATGTGGCCAAGGAAGCGAGTGAGGACTTGGGCCCAGGAGTGTCCCAAGAGAAGTTGGTGAGCCATGCCGTGAAGGTGAACGTCTTCAACAGCATGAATTTCCTGTTGCAGTTTAGCGAACCCCTTCGTGAGTTGGTGCGCAAGGGTGAGCTGGACATCCAGGGTGGCATCTACCACCTGGAGACCGGTCGAGTGGAGTTTCTGGGTCGTTCTCCCCGACAAGACGAGCTGCTTTCCTCCAAGGTGACCCTTCCACCCTCCATGGCCATCGGTGCATTCCGCACCACTGAGGATGGAATCTTGGAACCCAAGGTGCTGATTTAAAAAAAAATCCAATGTTCTGTGATGCCTACTAGAGATGTAATTTGCAATTTTTGCCTATCTTTGAAACATGTTCCAATACTGCAAATGGTTGCAGTGTTTTTTGATGATACTTTGATGATTTGTTGACGGAATCACGATCCAGGGGTCTTTTCTTCTTTTCCTATTCTTCCTTGACTCCCAATATCTTCCCCATCTTCCACTAATTTCGAGCCTTTTCCTATTTTTTCCAGGTGGCTTTGAAGATGCTGAAGGATGGCAATCAGCGTTTCGTCTCCGGTGTCCCAGTTCTTGGAAAGGTTGACCGCCACGTGCGCGAAGCACTGGCCACGAAGGGCCAGGCGCCCCATACCGCTGTGGTGGGCTGTGCCGATTCGCGTGTGCCACTGGAAACGGTCTTTGATGCCTTGCCAGGAGACCTTTTTTGTCTTCGCAATGCTGGCAACACCTGTATCTTGGCTGCTGCTTTCAGGTTTTTCTTGTGACACGGTGTGACTTCTTACGATTTGCCCAAAGTCTTTGAGATGGACTCGGACACATCAATTAACATCAATCATCATCAATCAACATTAAGGATTTGGCCCAAAAAAGAAACCCAAGAGGTACTCATGCTGAAGGCTCCATCCTTGGCAGCTTGGAATTCTGCACTGGGGCTCTGAACACTCGGCTGATCTTTGTCTTGGGCCACACCGCCTGCGGAGCTCTCAAGGGAGCGACTGCGGCTTACCTTTCGCAGGGAGAGAAGAAAGCCAATCACGCCCTGGACGTGTTGCTGAACGAGTTGGGCACCGTGGTGTCTGAGGCTCGGAGTCAATGTGGCAAGAAGGCCACCGCCGATGAGATCGCCAACAAGGCAGCCCTTGGATTGTCCCCCGGGTTCCCTGGGGTTGTCGGGAGCAGTTGGAGTGCAAAAGATGTTGGAGTTAGATGGAAGGTAGCTGCCTGCAAGATCTTGCCAGATTGTAATATTAATATACGTATTGTAATCAATCCTTGTTCTGGGTGTTTTCTCGTTCACATTTGTTGCAGCATGTTCTTGCAGTGATAAAGCCATCTGTGATATGGTGATATATGGGGCATATTGAATCATTCTGGATCTCATGTTGGATCTCATGGACGAGGCCATCAGGCTGAACGTCTTCCACACCATGAATTTCATGTTGAAGCACTGCGAAGCCATCCGCGAGAAGGTGCGCAGTGGCCACTTGGAGATCCAGGGCGGCATCTACGATTTGAGCACTGGGAAGGTGGAGTTCCTGGGACGAAGTCCACAGGAGGCGAAGTTGGTCAAGGGCAGCGGCAGCGTGGCACCCTCTCTGAAGCAGAAGATTGGTGGAGCCTAGGCGACCCGATCTTAGGCGAGAAAGGTTGGTCCTGTGGCTCTCAAGAAGCAGAAGGACTTAAAATTCAGACTGCACAAAAAGCCTGCAGTTCCATTGCATTTTTTTCTTCCATTTTGATACATCTTTTTCACCCTCACCTTGTTCTTAAGTGACGTTGAGGATCTAGTGTAGTGTAAAGAGTACAGAAGGCAATTCAAATTGCCTACCGCTAGGGGTGGTAGCGGAAAGACGCTACATATCTCTTTAGCGAATGGAGAGCCGTACTGTGAGAGCTTCATGCTCCACTGGTATCTTCATAGACTCTTCTTGAGCGACGTTCACAGAGACATGAAAAGACAGATGCAACTGCGGTCAACTGCGGGTGCGATTGACATTTGTGCGGGATATTTCCGGAGTACTGTGCCAGCCCGAGTCTTTTGATTCTCCCTGTACCTTTCGATTGAACACTGAGAATTGGAGCATCACAAAGCAGAACCTTTTCTCACATACTCGTAGAGAGTTTGCATCGGCAAGTCCAAAAACAGACAAAGGCCAGACTGGGGAAGGCTTCCTGCAGGCGTGAGTGCTTGGGGGCCATTGACCACTTCATTACTTCATTTGTCATCCCACTTTCAGTCATGGCCGACTACCGTGGAGTATCTTTCTGTACAAACAGTCTATCACACATGTTGAAAACTGGAACACTTTTCCAACTAGTCCAAAAGATTGCTCTGGCCATTGCAGATTCCTGGTAGGTAAGGAGCGGATGTGATCATTGCAATTTGACCACGACAGCAGGTCGCAGGTCCCAGGTCCCAGATGGGTTTGAAGACCACGAGCACTTTGGAACTAACCTACAATTATCTACAATTTAAGCGCTTTCACTGGATTGATGCACCGCTATGACTAGAGATGTGATGGTGTGCCCCTGCAGGGTATGCTGGCTGCCGTGGCTATATGCTGTCACCGAGCTTTCTCCACCGGCTGAAGACTCTCTTGCCGACCTTGCAGGTGCTCTTTTTGGATGCTTATAACATCTTACAACGTTGCAGGGAATTGCAGGGAACTGGGCTGCCCTCTGAAGATACCTGACAATGGAAGCTCCTTGTGGTAGCAGGTTGCAAGTAACATGAAACCAGGGGTAGGGTCGGTGGGGGATCTTTCATCTTTTTGGTCGAGATCAAAGCCAGGTTCAGCCGAGCGATCAGCTGTTGGCTCGTCTTCACCGCCTTGCCATGGTGACCCGATACAAATATGAACACAGCAGTTGGAGAGAAAGGTTACAGATAAGACATTGAGAAAGTGCTCAAGGCTCAAGACATCTTTTTAATCTTCAATCCTTTCCAAATGCTTCATGTCTTGCTTTGGTAGAACTAGGCCACACCCACAGACTGCCTTTGGTGAGTGTCCAGGATCACAGTCAACGTCCGGTCGCATGTGCTCAGATGGTGACAGGCAAGGCTTCACTGAGAGTCACCAATGTTGTAGCAAAGTCGGAAGACGCAGATGTCACACAGATGTCATAAAAAAACCGTCCAGCATGACATGGCACCAGATCAGCTTCGAATCCGCAAAGTTAAAAATGTGTCAGAAGTGTCAGGTTCATCCATCCACCAAAGTGCACCATGTCCTTCAACTTCGTTGCATCCCGGCAGGCCGCCGAAAAGTGGGTCTAATATGATAATATATGATATATATATAATGTGGTTAAGAAAGGTTCAATGAAACATGAAACTTATTGCACTGACTTCACTGAAACTTGTAACTAAGTCAACTGGGAGCCTGGATGTAAATGGTCCAAGACAGCCAACAGAGTTGTTTCGGTACTTTCCAAGTCGCCTTGAAAGAGGTACTGGCACAGAATATTCTTTGGTGCTATGTTGTAATACTGTTGTAATGTTTTGATCATCTTTTATCTCTGCATCATCCCTTCAGTCTCAAAAGCTTGCGTCAGCTCGTCAGCTCATAGTGAAATGATGCTGAACCTGTACACCTGTACTGTGCAATTATCATAAATGATTAGCCACCCACCAGGTGCCACTCTGGAGTCAAGGCGCATGGGTGCTTCCCAAGAATTGTTTGCCTATAAGACTATAAGAAAGATGAAGTGAATGATGCCAGCAGCAATTTCGCGCGTACGAAGCAATTCGTCGCTTTGATTTTGGCTTGGTGGCTTGGGGTGGCGATTCTGCTGAGACATTGTTGACCTATGTTGACCTGCACATTACAGGTGGTTGTCATCACCCTGGCACATCGTGGAGACCGGCGTGTCGATCCATTGGTCGGTGGACCATCAGCTCTCAAAGCGATGCGAGAAGCAGGCGGCTTGGGACGGGTGACGAATTCACTTGGGTTTTAGGATGGCAGTGGCACATGTTGTGACACCTCGGCCTCCTCGTTTGTCATAGCCTCTTTTGATTTTGTATATTTACACCTTAGATGCCTAGTTCAGAAGTGGATGACTAGATGGACTAAATGGACAAACTGGGCAGCGCAATCAGTTTCTCATGCAAGAATAGCTTTGGAGACGGGTGAAGTGGAGGAAGTCAACTTCTGGGCTTGATCAATGGATCAAAACGTTCGCGTCTCCAAACTCGTTGGAATCCAGGCTTTGATGTGGAAGTGTTGAGAGCGTCTTGCTATTGCGAGCGAGATGCTGTGGATCAGGCTGTCGATATTGCTGTTCTGTGGGTGGACTCCAGGATTCATGGCGCAGTCCAGCTTGGTATGGAACAAATTGAACAAATCCCTTACAAATCCCTTTCCTGCTTAATCTGCTTATTCCTTTTCCCATCTTTTTCCATCTTTTCCCTTACTGCACAGTTGACCATCTGGCTTTGTGAAGTCAAGCTTCACGACATCTCCGTTGGCAGTACGGCCGATTGCCCTGTTTCTTCGATCACAAGCACTGGGGTTACTTCCAACGTTATGCCAGGGCCAAAGATGGTTCATTCCCTCTCACACTTCCCTGCCATTTTGAGAAAGTTGAATGCCTTGTGTACCGACTGTATAATACTTTGTAATACTGTGTACATGTTTGATCCTGCTTGTACTTCTTATATCTTCTTATATCTTCTTATTTGGTCTGTTTGTCAATCGTTTTGCGTTCGCGGCCTGCCGAGTGTACCGAGGAAGGGGCCGCCAGAGCCTTGGACTCGGAGGTGCTGGACTCAAACTTCAAATTTACCAATTTACCCAGAATTTACCTCAATTGATTTCGATTTACTTCATAATTTTATATAATTTTCAGTTTGAACCACATCCAGAGCTCATTGAAGCAAGGTGTGCACTTCCTATGAAGCTATGAATTGTCATGACCAGTTGACTTTGGCCAAAATTCGCAGTATCCTGCAAGTCAGTCTGATGGAAAATGACGCCAATTCTGGTCCAGTATAAATATGTGACCATTGCAAAAAGCGCCACTTCACGGTAGGAGGAAGAAGACTTGCTGGAGTATTTGAACGACAACTACGAGTGCGGTCGCACAACTGTGAAAGCTGCTGGAAAGCCACACAATTTGCGACTGAAAGCATGGACAATATGTTCATATTCTGCAGAACACCAGAACTTTGCAATCTGTGTGCATAGCGTAACTGTACACTGTATCCCAAGCTACCGCCCTTTCGCAGCTGTTTGAGAGGCATGGGGCAGAACGCTTGGCTGATCCAGAAGATGGAGATCTGGCAGGCGCAATGCCGCAATATGGACGGAATAGACAAAAGTTATGACTTGTTAATCTTGTTAAGTGACTTATTGGATCTTGTGGCGACAAAAGGCATCACATTTTTATCACAAAAGGACGACCAAATCGCGTGGCGACACGGTCTGCAGGTTATCTACGAGATACCAACTGGCCAGGTGCCACGAGCTGTGCCATGAGTCGAGATGCCAAGCTGCCGAAGCGGCTTTTGAGCGGTTTGTGCTGGTCATCTTTCGCTGGCGTAAAAATGTCAAGGTATTTGCACTGTACCGCTTTCTTACCATGCTTTTTGTAAATCAAGTCAGGAAGTCAGCTCGCGTTTCGGGAGTTCGAACTCACAGTATCGCAAGCTTTGCATTTTGAGACCACTTTACCACTTTAGTCCCCGTTTTAGTCCGTCTCTGTTCTTTCTTCCACCTGGTGCCACCAAGTACCACATTTGAAGTGATCTTCTACAGCCCAGGTCACATCCGGGGCCTCATCAAAGCTGCTTTGGAGGGATATGAGCTGGGTAGCTCAGCACAGTCAAAAAAAATCACTCGAGCGATCCAGCGCCTCTCCTGGGAAGACATTGTATTTTTTGATCTTTATTCTTGTAAAATATTGTAAAATCTTGTAATTTCAAACAGTTCAAACATCCGTTTTGGATCGTTTTGGCGTTTAGGTTTGCCCTGGTCTTTGAAGATGATGCCGTGATCCCTACATCTGTTGCAACAACAAGGCTCGCGTTATGATTTGAGACCCGTAGGATCGGGAGAGATCATTTGGTCCTGGTAGGCAGTGTGCTATTTCCGCCAGCAACCAGACCTTAGTTCTACGATCAAAGTTCTACGTTCAAATAGAAATTCAGAATTCAGATAATTCATGTATAGTCACTATATAGTCAGGTGTATTCAGCTCTTTTCACATCCTCAATGGTTCTGCATGAACTTCCAACTAGTGTGACTTGGGATTCTGTGATTAGATGTGGCAGGGGATGGTGTGAAGCGTGCGAAGGGCAACTTTGCTTTTGTCCCAGTGCCTGGGCATTTTGCGCTTCGATCTCAGCTCTAATTTTTGCCATGGAGCTGAACCATGTTGAGTGGAGTCTGTGGAGTCTGTGGAGTCTGTGGAGCCTGTGGAGTCTGTGGAGAGGGAACACATGATAAGCATATGATAAGCATGTGATGAGCCATAAGCAAGTGGCCACCACTTAGCACCCGAGGTCCAAGAGGCTGTGGATTTGATGAGACGCGCGCCTCAGCTGGTGTCTTGGCTTTCACAGAGGCAGACTTCTCAAACTCAAAGTAGATGCAGCTGACAACATTCCTGGCAATACCTGCCAATATCAATATCTATCCATATCTGCTATATCTGAGATGTTTATTCTGTTGGAACGGGGATGGTGCTCATTCCATGTCATTCCTGTCTTTTCTACAGGTCTTGTTTTGTCGCGTAAAGATCAGTTGAGCGGTGTTGAAAACGACATTGCAAGTATCTTCATCTGAGGATTTGCTCTATTTGGGTGTAGGGGAGGCGTTTGAGCCTCCTGGACCGCACGGGGGGCCATGTACTCAGTCAGGTTGAGAATTGCGAAAGCAACGAGCAAAGGAAGCAGGAAGTGATTTTCTGTATTTTCTGTGAAGTTTAGAGCACTCATCATGATCATCATGAGATATCATGATCATGAAGTTTCTTTTAATCTTTCCATCATGGGTGACGTCCTCGGAGCTCAGGATACTGGCAGAGGAAAGCGATGACGATCTTGGAGGTGAAGTTGGTGACAAAAAGTTTATTGAAAATCAAAAGTCAAACCACAGTCAAATCCATCAGATGCAGAATCCCGGGAGTTCCACGGTGTCCCAATTGTAAAGCTTTTGAAGCAGGTGTCACGGAGATGGGCTACACTTGGTGCGTTTGAAACTTAACCGGAAGAAGTTGCACACGAACAAGTGCGAAAACACACGGGACTTTTGCAGCTAAGAGTTGAAGGAGCAATTTGGATCTTTGTCTTATCCTGAATAGAAACAAAGCTTGTAACCTTGCGGGCAATACAAAACAAGAAAGTACAGTACATCATCGTTCAAGATTACGAAAGAATAAAATTCAGTGGACCACCTGGTCACAGTGCTGAGTCTTCGAGGCTCTTGCCCACAAAACCCAGAAATTGTCCCTGCAGGCGGAGGCAATCCTCTATGCAAGATCTGCCTTGGAGGATCCTAGCAACCTAAGCCTGTTCCCGTTTTCCTGGTGAAATTCCAGAAAGGTGCACAGTCTTATTAGTCTTATTCATTCCATCTTTCCCTACCCATCAACAGATTTATTTTGCATGATCAGAGCTATGTTTGGGCCGCAGAAGGCTGTTGAGCGCAACTGTTCGTTGTTTGAGCTGCAGGATGTCCTTGCCTTGAAATTGCACGAACGCATATGGGCACAGGACCGACCACAGATTGACCAGAAAAAAACCTCACAGCGCGATTCTTTGTGCTCTGGTACTGTAGTCTTTGAGGTGTCCGTAATCCTGCCCGGAGGGCTGAATCATTCCTTTGTGGTGTGGCAAGAAAAGCTTTCCTGTCGCGAGTCGCAAGGACGAAACAATTCCTCACTTGTACAGTCAGAAGCCGTGCTGCTGGCGACGCTTTGGTGGAAGAAGGTTTCTTCCAAGCGAAGTAGACAAAGGAGAAGTTGAAGACAAAACAGAGACGACGATGACTATGATTCTATGATGATGAAGAAGAATAATGATTGATAAAGAGGCAGACAAGAAAGAATAGTATATAATCATATGTAATAATAATAGTAACATTCCAGTAATGCATTGCGTAGTGATGATAATAGTAGTACGAATATTCATGATAATGATAACAACAATGAAGATAATACTAATAATAATATATAAGAAGAAGAAGAAGAAGAAGAAGAAGAAGAAGAATGATAAGGAGACAGACAGTAAGAAAGAAGAAAAAAAGAAGGTGATGGCGATGATTTGGTTCCGTCGAGCAAAACGCATTTTCACTTTGCAAAGAACTCCCACTTCACCACAATGTTTGAAAGGAGGTTGGAACACGAAGTGACACCAGCAGTGTTGCCACAACTTTTGGTCCCAACTACAACCGCTTCTGAAGATCCAAGTTACCAAACACGTGTACAATCGGCGTAATGATTTGTAACGTCAATATTTATTGATATATTTTGATATACAATTCGTCATAATTCCCAGTGAGTCACTTCGAGTAGATTCAACACAGTGGCTGTGCCGAGCCCGGAATCGCCAGGTGGAATCCTCGTTTCATGGAGTCTCTGAAAAGCGTTGGCTTCAAACGGCGTTGGTTGGTCGGGGCCTGAGTGAAGGATGTGAAACTGATACGAAGCCACGAAGCCAACGAAGCCAACGAAGCCCAGTCAAGTCGTTCGTTCCAAAATGAAAATGCAGTCTGCCACAACACATCGCACTGCCAAACGATTGGTTACTCCAGTTATACAGAATGTGTTGGTGATCAGTTGAGTCAGTTGGATTTGAACTTTGAGATCGTTGATACTTTCCTTCTTGGAACACACAACGATCAAGTTCCCTTTTTGCCCGAGAGAACTTTGAGGCTGGAGCGCCTGCAGATGACGTAGAAGAGGGTTGGATCCAGCAGTTGGAGTTCTTCAAGGAGGAGGTCATGTCAAGCCTGCGGTGAATCAGCGAAGAGAGATGTTGGAAAAATCGGACATTGATTTGATTTGAATTGATTTGTCAATATTTGTCATGTTTTTCGATGCTTTTCGTGTTTTTTGGTTTTGCTCAGACGTCATTTGCCCATGGACCATGTCATCGTCGCTTGGGCGTTGCTTTTGACGCAGCCTTGGTGCTTTTCCTTTGCCCGCAGTTGAACAGCACACAGCTAGCCTCCGCGTGGCGCTCGTCCAATTCCTCGGAGCACGGGGTGCCTAGAATCTAGAATCTGGATACGGGTCAAGGTGCAGATTACAATCATAGCCTCCATTCGCACACTTCAATCCTACAAAAAAGTTAAACGTTAGGAGGTGCTGAGTCGTTTGCCAGTACAGTGTGTACATGTATGCGATCATCTTGGTTGTCTCCTGGAACGTGCTGGCAAACCCCGAATGTTTTGCACGGCAGAATGTTTGGAATTTCCCGAACTCAGGCTCTGACGCATGAAACTCCTCTTGGCACTGCTTGGCAGTGCAAAGGGAGAAAAAGGAGACCGGAGTGCCTGGCAAACGGATGTAAAAGAATGTAAATAAGGATATAACAAGACCTGTACAAAAGCAGGGCACAAGTCAAAGATAGTAGCCTGCAGTACTTTCAGAAGTAAACTTTTGCCCGCAATTGTACAGGAACAGGGCTGCAACATTGCTGTGAGTGTTTCTGACCTTTTGAGGACACGTGAATGTTTAGCAAAAAAACTTGACACACACACACACATCAGAGCTCTTTCTTTTCTTTTTATCTGCGTTTTTGTTTTTATCTCTGTTCTCGTGTTGGTCAAGTTATACGCAAGAGCCTCTGCAAGTCCTTCCAGTATTGGCTTATTCATACGTGTCAAGGTCAGAATATGGGTTAGTTCCCATATTGGTGGATGTCATCAATCGATCAATAGGGAGTACGATAGCCATTATAAGGATTCCCATAATGGGATGGATGACCATTTTCAGGTCTGAATGTTTGAGGTGCCACTGCCTGAATGGCTCAATACAGGGTCTGCAGCAACGTCGTCAAGCAATAGTAGCGCGATCACAGGCTATCAAAGAATGAACACGTCGTCCTGCTGCCACACTGTAGTACCTGGGCTGAGATCAACATCCCTGTCATTGCCACTCCTTGCAGAAGTCAACTTTAATAAAAGCCCAGGCTTGCTTAGAGTGACGTTGTTGATGAGAAGGCGTCCTGCTTTATCTATTGGGGTTTCCAAGATTGGATCGATTTGACAAGACTTGACAAGGATATAAAATTGATGATGTTTCCATGTCTATCCGCCGCACACGACAAGAGCTGCTTGTGAGACTCCCACCGTGTGCTGCTCAGCAATCCTTGGCTTTCTGCAAATCGTGGAACATGGTGTAAGGTGGTGGGTCACTTGGAATGAAGAAAGCAGGAAGTGCTCCTTAATCTAATACTCTGCTGGAGCTCTTCTGTTCACTTGTTACTGTGAGTCGTACTATGAGTTGTACTGTCAGTCCTACTGTGAGCCGCATGGTAAGTCGCACTGTAAGTCTCTCGTGCTGTGAGCCTCTCGTACTGTGAGTCGTGTGCTGTGAGTTGTGTGCTGTGAGCGTCGCATGGTGGGTTGTACTGTTGACCTTTCACAGCTTTTCAATGCCTTTGCTACTTCCGTTTTCAGGGCATGGGTCAGATATGCTCTGTGAGCCTTGGAGAGAAGGTTCAGGTGGGGCGTCAAAGCGAGTGCAGCTCTTCAAGTAATTCTTCAGGTTCAACCTCACATAACCTCAGTACTTTCAACAGTGTTAGATACCCGTGTTAGATACCAGTAGTGCCACTTTAATAATATTCCCAATGCTTTGGTTGCTTCGATTGGCCAGGTTGCTAGTGACACACCTCAAAAACCTGCGCATTCCTCAGTGGTTGGTGAATTTTCTGACAATTCTGACAGCAGAGACGCGTTGATGAGAAATGCGCACGCTGCTGCTATGCACAGATAAAAAACACCATGAGGCTATATATATATGATGTATTATATATATATATATGTATATAATATATATATATATATATATGTATAATATATATATAGTACTGTAGGCTCTTCTTCTATCTTATTGTACATATTTCTACACTGAGTGGACAGGGGAAGCTGGCAGAACCAGCCAGAGATTTGCCGCTGACGACTTTTGGATCCCAGGCGCGTCCAAGCGCAGTGCTCCGTCTGAAGCAGCTGCACGAGGTGCGGATCTGGGATGGTCTGTGGCAGAACTTGGTGCTGAGTCTTGGCTCAAGGAACTTGTACAGTAACATATGCAACATGAGGTACATGTATGATCATGCATGATCATATATGATAATGTATGATCATATTGACATATTGTATTATACATTTGACATGCGTATATGAACATATTCACATAAATTAATCATATTTATTTTTTGAAGTTGAACGACCCACCAGACAAAGGCCTGATGCCACAGGGAACACGTCCGACGAACTGCAAAGCAGGCTTGCCGCAACAGCGACCTTGTTTCCATCAAGAAGAGCATCCAGGAGGTGCGAACTATGAGGTTTGAACCTGTTCAAAAAAGTATCAAGGATGGGTAAGGTTTTCATATGTTTTCATCAGAGGAAAGTTCTTCAATGTATTGTGATGCTTAGCCGCTTAGCCTTTGCTCAGGGTGCCTCCATCAATGCCTTTGACGAGTCTGGCTGGACTGCTCTACATTACAGCCCTTGCCCTAGCATTTTTTTCGTCAGCGGGACAATCGTTTCATATCGTTTCTATTGACATGTAGTTACCATATCGTTTCAATGTACTGGCTGTATCTGACAGAGCTAGAGTTCACAGTGTTCCGCCCAGGTGCCTATGCAGGATCTGCTGAGGCTTCCTTTTCCTGTGCAGTAAGGAACAAAAGGGATATCCTTTAGATGGGACCAGGAAGCATTTGGACTCAGGACGACTGACAGTGTTGAAATGTGTCCTGTCAGAGAGATGAAAGGGGAAATAAATGAACTATTGAATCATATTTCATCATAGACTGAAATTTGTTCTATCTTTTGGATTGAATCCTATCCTAAGCAAAGAACCTACAGCAGCTGCCAGAGTGGGTCATTGGGGATGTGTTTAAGCAGACAGGGCTCGGTCAGGCAACGCGTCTTCTGCTGGAAAGTCAAGGGGACTGCAATGCAGTTTGGAGCCAAGTTTCCGCTTCATCATCTGGTGAAAACTTGATGAATAAACGAATAAACAGCCATAAACGATCATGTATGCATGTGGGTTTGGCTGGTAGAAAAGCGTTATCATGCACAGGTGTTGCCGGACCTCTCGACTCCGCTGATGCTTGCTGTTGACGAGGCAGTCCCAGTAGTGCACATTGCACCGCTCCAAATCGTTTTGTCGAGCATCAAGGAAACAAAGATGTCCGAAGCCATGCACAGCCTGACCGGTTTTTAGGTCCCACAAGTAGGAACAACGCGCATCAGGAATAATAGATTGCTGTTGAACCTTGAGTTGTTTCATAAATGTCCGGTAGAAGAATGTGAAGAAAAGCGAATCTGGATCCATATATGATCATATATGGCTTCATCGCTTCTATGTGTGTTTTCCAATTTGCGAGGCCCATCTGTCTGTGGCAAAGTTGCTCCTACAGTATGGCGCCTTGTCCAAGTGCAAGGACGAGGTGCGAGTTGTTCACCGTGCCATTACTAAAGTGGACGAGTGGACGAGGGCTCCAGGACAAATTATTTTATCGCTGTGGCGTGGCCGTGAAATACTGAGACATCCCTTGGCAGTGTCAGGATGGATTTACTGCGTTGGCACGGTGTGATCCGAGTGTAAAGGCACGCATCATAAGCATTCATAGTTTGTTAGCTCCTTGAGACTTGAAGGATGCAAAGTGTGCTGAGCGATGTCGAGAGAGATGATTTATTCTTAGGAATGCAGGTCGTTCACACAAGCAAACGATGATCTGCAATTTAAAATGATATTGCCATGCATTCACGCTACATAATGTTTGGCGTTTTTCAATGGGCCCAAATTTCATGATGCAGGAAGAGTTCAGGATATTGATATCGGGCAGTGGATCCGAGCTCGATGCTTAGTTTCATGGTGACAGACAAAGAGACAACGATGAAGTGAGCCCGAAACACATCGCCGAAACACATCGCTGACATCGCTCTGAGTTAAGACTCGTGTCAGAGGTCTTGATGTTCTGGAGCACCGCCCATAGGAATCTCTGTACATAGAACATAGATGAACTTGCTGGATGGGAATTCCAGCTGTTCCCACCGAAGCTTCCAATGAGAACTTCAGCGTCTGTGCGTCTCTGCTTAATTCCATGCAGAGATGGACCTGTTTGATGTGGGCCACAACAGTTCCCTTTCCACTTTGCCGCCGACACTTGTTTTTCAAATACCAGGTGGCAGGATTTCTATGAATTCTTGACCATCTTGTTTTGAACTTCCCAACAGGATGCCAAGACTTGACGCACTTCATACGTGGATTTTGGTCGCGGTGCTTGGCCACTATCGTATTTGGCAGTTTCTCTGAATAAATCTCACAAGATGCGCAGCAGTTCTGGGCTCAGAGATTCCATTCGCAGAGGCCTGCCATGATGGCAGGCTTCTGAAGGGAGACCAACCACAGAAAGCCATCATGGCTTCCTTTACAGCGGGAAAGAACCATGTCGCCTCTCAGACAACATGGCGACATTTTCTTCACCAATCCTGCTGGGCGCGGAGGGAGCAGGGCAGGACCTGTATCTTTCCTGCAATATTCTGGTTTGTGCCTCCATTGGAAGTATCTTTAAGGCTCATGAATGGTCGACAAGAGGGAGTTTCGGAGTGCTTGTCTGAAGCAGAGTACTACAACACAATGTGCATCCGGGTAATCCGTTTAGGCGACAGGAATTTTGAGATGGATAGAAACGCGGACCAGTGGAGACCTGAAACATAGTTGTAGAGAATGTATCATAGTAAATTTAATAAAACATAACAATGTAAATGTATTACTGTATCAATATTGTGTCAGCATTGGAATTTTGAGCTTATTCGGACGGCGGACTCGGGACCCAGGTACGCACTGTTGGATGTAGACCACTCAGTGGGAGTGGAGGACTTGCGGTTGGCCTACCGCCGGGCCATCCGCCGGGCACATCCAGACAAGGGCGGAAGCTCCGAAGCCTTCCTCGCAGTGGCGCGCGCGTTTGAAACTTCCAACGGACTTAGTCATGTAATGTCATGTAATGTAGCAGTGTACGTACACCATGACCAGTAATATCAGTGATTGGCAGTACATCTGTATGTATAATACTGAATAATATGTAGTGACATGGAATAGAGGCACATGTGTTGTATCTTGACTTGCCTGAAGCCGTCTATGATAGAGAAATCGATAGAGATTTTTTTGGTGTTGCCTTGCGTTTGCCCGGACCTGTCTTCTTTCGTGAAAAGGTCTGACTGACCCTGAACAGTGCAAGGGAGTTGAACTGAGGATGTGCTGTCGAATCCAGCCACGCGGGTCTCCTACGACCAGGAGCTTGCAACAGAGACACTTCAAAAACGGATCGGGAAGCGAAGCCGTGAAAAGAAGCGAGGCCGTGAAGCAGTTCACAGCCAGTCTACGTCTATAGAATGCCGCCTGCAGGACTCAAGACGTTTTCAAAACTGTGTGACACAGTGAAATGAATTGTGCGATATGGTGCGATATTGTGCATAGTATATTTACAATGGGCTTACGTGATTTCTGCTTAGCTTATTAACTTATTAGCTTGATTCTTGACATGTCTTAGATGAATTTCACAGTTTGGAATTGCCTCGGTGCAAAATTGATATCCTGCACAGGAAAAATTGTCGAACCTTCGGGAGGTGTTGCAGTCAATGGATGCCTCGACCCGAAGAACATCCATTTCAAATATGTCTTCGAAAATTCGTGTAGTTTTGATGAAGCACATGGAAGGCTCTGAGGATTCTCCTGCCGATCAAGTAGATCGAAGCAGCAGAAAACTTGGATCCAGTTCAATTCGACTTCGAGCAGTTGCGAAAGGTACCACTGGAGGTACCGCTGGTTGCAAGTACAGTGCCCAAATGGACATCGATTGTCTTCGCACCTACACTCGACAAGTTGCTTTCGACCTGGCCATTGAGCATCAATTGGTCCTCTCAGACTTGCGTGATAAATTGGTGGCAGCCAGCGAGATGAATGCTTCCATTTGGTCCCCACCCTACAAGGTGCCTCTGCAGTTCCATGAATCTTTAGTAACTCATTTTCTTTCCCGTGGTATCCCGTGGTACAAAGATTGACTTTGAACGCTGTGTCAACATCAACTGCCCTAGTGTTGAAGTTTCCAGGTGTGCGACATTTTCCATCAAGTTCTCTTGTCTCACCAAACTTGTGCCAAAGAACTCGGGCTCAGTGTCTTCGTCCAGCTGCGTGCATCTGAATGGGCAGCTTGGCTGAGTCCTGGCACTGTTCACACTGTCTAGTCCCAAGTGGCCCCAAGTGGTCCCAAGTGCCCAAGTGTCACTAAGCAGTGCATTAAGCAAACAAATCCACAGTATAAACAATGTATAAACTATAAACATGTTTTTTTTCATGTATAAACTCAGGTCGCAAATCGACACAGTTTGACCTCGGCCGTTTTAAGCTTTGAAGATGCAGTGGCGCTTCGCTTTCGTCTGATTTCAGCAAGGACGTGGCCAGCACTCAGACAGGTGGGGGGCCTTGGGAAAAGCAATCACGAAGCCTTTGTTGTGAAATGGACCTATGGGAGAACTCGCACAAAACCCTTGCCCCTGCCATCTAAATGTGCAACTGGTGTATTGGTTTTGGATTGATTTCAAGTTTCCAAATGTTTCCATTAAATATAAATCAAAAAATATTATATAATTATATAATATTATATAATTATATAATATTATATAATATTATATAATTATGTTTCCAATATGTTTCCATTCAAAACACCACTCCTACCGGGTACCGTCGGTGCCAGGAGTGGCTCCAATTGCTTCAAAGTGGTCACCACAAATTGGAGGAAACTTCTGCTGTGGCACTGGTCGATGCTGCTCGGATGGACTTCTTACAGCGGAAGTTCCAGACCGTTGTCAAGCAGGCTGGGGCCAGCTGGGGCCAGCTGGGGCCTGGTGATGCAATCGACTTGGAACCTTGAAACCGCATGAAACCGCATGAAACTTCAACGCTTCGGCACACACGACAAAAAAAACACAAATTCCTCCAGAGCTAGCAGTGAGCGGTGCGCAGACAAGAGCTGTCTCTTTTCTTGCGTCAAGATGTTCGTTTTTTAGTGTTCATATGTGTTCATGTTATGAATTGGTGTTTCCGATGCATGGGGCCAGGTTAAGTCTGTGTGGTGAACTTATTAAGTCTAGGTGAACTTTGGAGACACAGATAGACTGTTCAGGTGGAGGAGATGCTTGAGACAGACAAAACGGCTGAGCCAACGAGGAACACGCACACCGTCTCCGAGGCAATAGAACCGGGCTTGGTGATTTTGATTCATATGATACATATGATACATATCTATACAATTCTATACATATGTATTCAATTGTATTCAATTGTATTCATAGTATGTATGTAACTTATATACATGCACAAACATGCACATGCATACGTATGTGATTCAATTGTATGATATTGTATATGCACTTACAGAAGATCATATGAATTTGTATACATGTGTAGACTCAATTCTGATACAGACATGATATGAGTTTATTTGTGCATACAAATATACTGTACATATTCTTTAAGATCCAATTGACAGCGAGGTGTTTGACAAGAGTTTGGGTGGAGCCTCCATTGAAGGCCTTGGATGTAATGTTCTTCTCTTTCTGCAAGGTTTGTCGCTTTTGCCCATTTGCACATTTGAGACATTTATGGGAGTGCTAGTACAGTAAATGATTAATTGTCATGTAGTCGTATTACTTTGACTCTTTTGATGCTGTCTTCTCCTTTGAAGGTTGTTCATATTCATCTGAGTGCGGAAATTTTGAAGAGGCATACCGCTGTCCAAGAGCGAAAGCGAGAATCACTTGCAGCAAACAGTGAAGAACATTGCGAGCTAAGATAGGGTGACCTCAAAGAGTGCTTTGCTGCAGGTGAAGGTAGTTCTGTGTGACTCGATTGAATGAGGTGTGGAGAGTTCTACACGGTTTGGAAGCAGCCATGTGATATTGGCACTTCCTCAGGTGGTGATCATCTAAGTCATTCTGAGATTGCTCGATCGAGTCTTGTGAATGCAAGTGCAGAAAGCATTCAGTTCTGAGTCTACAGCCCAGAATGAATCAAAGAAAATCACTGGAGCTGAGTTCAGAAATCCCTACTGGACACATAACTCTGGACTCAGTGGTTGGAGTAGCCAATGTCTGCACGAGAAGTCTACGGTGCACTGAACATGTCATACACCACTGCTTTCCCTTTGTCAGTGCCATCTCAAATTAAGATTCAGACCAAGCTACAGCTGCTCAAAGATATTTCTTCCCAATGGACAACTCTGGCTCAAATAGAACATTGAAAAAGCATGAAACAGTGGCAGTTACAGATTTACGTTCAATTCATGTTCATTTCATTGCATTTCCGCGCCTTGCAAATGTGAAAAAACCTTGCCACTCTCTGAAGAACCACTCGGTTGAAAGGCACAGGGCAGCTGCCGGATGGCCAAAGCGCTTCAGCAGTTTCCATGGTGCAAATTGAGCTGCAGATCTACGTGCCAGGCACTGCACTGAACTTTACTTCACGCATTGTCCATTTCGAGCAAAGTGTTTGGGAAGACACAATGAATTTCTTTCATGCCCATTTGCTGATGTTGCTCTGCAAAGCATCTTTGCTGACAACTGGAAAATTTTGTCAATCCAACCACCTCCGATTTCTGTTTTCAGATATTTGATATCGAAAGCTACGCTGCAGCTTTCATTAGAGAATCTCTAATGATATGTGCAGTGGGACTTCAGAAGATTGCCGACTTTCCAACGTCTCTTTTCGGTATTGCAGGTGTAGCTGCTGTGGATGTCTCAATAGATGACAAAGAGGCCATGATGCAACTGATGCAAGGGAGAAACTGGAGCATGGATTGCCAAAACAGTGAGGCTGCTTGATGCACTGCTACTGCTGTTTTGACGAGTGCGAAAGGTATTAAAGTGTATCAAAACTATCAATTCTGTTCTGACGACCGGTGAAGGGCTTTGATGTGTGGGGTCTCGCTTGCAGTTTGCAAAGCCCACGCAGATCCAGTGAGTGCTGCCGATATGTGGTGGGAGGATTATTCTGCCTTGCAGCTTATTTTTTGGATCTGTATCAGGATGTGTTGGACTTGCTCCGTGTCGCGAACACTGCGCTGCGGGGCAGAGTCAAAGACAAAGTGTCCGGCGACCCTGTCGTTTCCAAGTCATGATGGTGAGGAATGAAGAATCAAAATAATAGGATTCAGGAACTGCTTGAAAGAAGAAAACGTGAGCCATCAATTGTAGAATACTGTAGATTCGGAGATATGATTTTGATATGATGATATATGATTAATATTTGATATTTCTATGGTCGAATCATATTGAATCTATAATGATTATGAAATATTATAATGAACAAAATCTCAGTTGCCGAGTTGATACGAGTTGCTTCATCTTCCCAGCGTTCCCAGCGTTCCCAGCGTTCCCAGTGTTCCCAGGGTGCAGCTGATCCCTCCACGGGCAGCTCGGCCACTGCGCCCCGGGCTGCCGTTGCGGCGCTGTGGGCTGCGCTGTGGAGACGTTGTCACAGCTCCACGCAGAGCTGTCCCGGAGAAAAACGACACGAAACGGAGATGGGCACAGCATGGCACAGCCAAGGTCATCAGGATCCAAGATATCTAAGGCATAGACAAAATCTGTTGATGATCTATTGACAGCCATGGTTGATAGCTTTCGGTGACCACATTTGCTGACAATGTTGACAGAAACTTGAAACGATATGAACGAACTAAAGCTTGGCTAACCACACTCGCAACGACATGTTTGTATGCCACTTATGCCTAGAGAAGGACGTGCATATGCCTAGAGAAGGACGTGCAGATACTGCATATTTGGCATAGTTGCAATCTTCCGTTCAACATTCAACGTTGATCCTTTTTTCCACACTTTTTTCACATGTATACGTTTTGCTCTACTTTCAGCAACATAAAAAGAATCGGACCGCTTAGCAGGAGGTGGTAGTCACGGAGAAGACCTTTGCGGCCATCACTCCATCGGGAGGAGTCATTGCATGGGGCGAACCTGAAGTCCCAGGCGGGTGCACAGGTGATATCACGGTGATACCACGGTGATATCTTGTCATTCACGAAACGTGATGAAACTGATGAAACTGTGTTCTTTTGAAGCATGTTTTGTAGCGCAAAAGGCTCCTCTCTGAGTTTCCACATTTCGGTGCTTCCATACAAGTTGGGATGTTCAAATGCAGGCAGTAGCACATCTTCTGTGGCTGAACAGTTGCAGAGTCTGGGACTGCAAAGAGGATATGCCAAGCAATTTAGAATCAAACCTCTACGGCCATGGACGTTGAAGCATTGGATTTGGAGCAGACTCAAGTGACAGCACCAAAGCACTCCATCTGTGCTAAAGCTGCTACACTTTCCAAGGAACGTGATTGAAATCACACCCAGTGATTCATCCTTCGCAGCTTTAAAGGTGGCGCGGTGCAGACCATGTTGGGTTCAATGACTTGAAGAGACATGGCAAGTCTTGTGCCAAAATAGAATTAGCATGAATTAGCAAATTACCTCACTTGTTTCAACTGTTCTTGTACTGCAAATATTCATTTAGTTGAGGCTAGAACTTTTTGAACTTTGCGGATTTTGCTTGTGGCCTCTGCTTGGCACCATCGCCATCCTGCCTACGATCCAGTGGAACATCGTAGCTCCACCTGACGGCAGGAGGATGGCTCAGTGATTTGCTGGGGAGCGAATGAAACCTTTGAACCAAACTTGAAGCAGGTGCAGAAGGGTTCAAGGGGCGGTCAAACGTTGCTCTTCCCGAATGGATATACTTTGCATTGCAGGTTCTCAAAGTAGTGTGGACGCAGAAGATTCTGGATACCTCATTAAGCCTCCGCAGATGCCGGCTGATCGTTCATTATTTGAATACCTGTCCAGTGAAAACGGATGCCATTTGTTGTGTCATACAAATGCTGCTTTCATTCATGCATATTCATTCTACATTGTCAGAAACTATTGGAAATTGTTACATTATTTGAATGCATGCGATCTCTTAAAACTGACAGAGTTTTTGCACAAGCTTGCCTGTGCTGTGCATCCTGTGCCAAGTTGAGGTGCTCCGTGTCTTTGCCGCGTCCGAAGCTTTTGCTGCGCTTTGCTGCGATGGCTCTGTCTACTGCTGGGGGGACCCTCATCGCGGTGGTGACATGAGAGGGCAGGCGCAGAAAACACAACAAACGTCATGACATGTCATGCCTATGTCATGCAGGACGCATGAGGGAGAGGACTACTGAGGACTACTGAGGACTACTGTTTGAGATTGGATTGAGATTGGAATGTCCCCGTTCACATTCGCGCACAGCTGACAACAAACTAAATGAGACCCAACAATTTTACTTGATTTCTGTGTTTCCCGAAAACTCTGAACCATTTGGAGTTGCTGTGGCAGGCAGAACAGTTGCAGTCTGAAGTTGAGTGCCTGGCTTTGCTTGAAAGCTATTGGAACCAACTAGATACATCATCATGGACATCGGTGGCTGCAAAAGGTTGTGCTATGTTGTGCTTGGAAATAGAGATCTGACTTGGCTGGTATGTGCAGCCAAACTTGTCATAGAATGTCATAGACGCATATTGTCGCTGCATGAGGCCGAAAGAGGTTGAGAATAAATGTGCAAATATGAAAGAATGGCTATCACATTTTATTGCACGATGTAGATTTCTTATTGTTTCTTTGGGCATGTGAAGATTCTGTTTTTCTCTGCAGCTTGGCAACAGCAAAGGCACATTTTCGCCACCGGTTCTGCCTTCTGTGCACTGAAAGCTTCTACTCCTTCGGGCCGCGGTGCTGTGGTTGCTTGGGGTGATGTCCTCCAGGGGGGCCGAACACCGCAAGGGCCACTCGGTCACACCGGAGATGTGTCAACAATGTGCCAACATTGCAAGCAGAACCAGACTGGCACAGTCAACTGACAGATGTGCATCACCACTTGAGAGGGGTCGGAGATGTGAAACGACACAAAACTGGTATCAAGCTGACACGTAGGGCGTACTATCCATCTCATCTATGATTTATGATGTTTTCCCTGACGTGAGGCTCTGTGTTTTTATGTTCTGGTATCTTCCGGTCGTGCCATTTATGTCTTTTCTGTTGCATGACAGTTTAGATTCAGACCAGCTGAGGCTCGAAGGGGTAAGACATGTCTACTCAACCAGAGGAGGAGCCTTTGCAGCTGTCAAGGAGGACCATTTCGACCGTCTTTTCCCTTTGTAGCAGGCATTGGGCAGCTTATTCAACAAATTGAACATGTTTTGTCAACAAGTGTGGGATTTGCCAGAATCTGATCGTTTTTTTTCCTGTTTACATATATTTTCAAAATGTGGTGTCATGTGGTGTCGAAGGTTTGCCAAACAACTTCTAAAATCTTTGGAGCGTCTCTACATATGTTGAAATTCAGTGAATATTGGCAGGATGGCGAGGTGGTGACATGGGGTTCCAGTGTGGATGGTGGCGACAGCAGCCGGGTGCACGAGCTGTTGAAGAGTCGAGGTATCAGGCACGGAAGCATGAAAGCAATCTGAATGTAATATGTGAAGTACGAAAGACTGTAGATTTTTGTAGTACAAAAGTGTAAGGCGCGAAATGTGGTGTCAGATATTCTATGTTTTGCATCGTTTTGCTGCCGGGCTTCCACGAAAGCGTAGGCTTGGGTGACATCAAAGTGCCGTGCACCAGTTTCAACTCTGATTGGATTTGCAGGGACATTTACTCCACCGATTCAGCCTTTGCGGCAATCACATTTGATGGCACCTTGCCTCTAGAATGCTGTACTAGGGACCTTGCCTTTCTTCAATGCCTAGAGTGCTTCGTCAAGCACTTCCTATCAAGCGTTTCACGACTTCCAGAGCATTTCAATGATCCTGCCGAGTATGGATACCCTTTGACAATGCATTCCATGTTTTTTTTGCCGGTCTCCAGCTTTTTGCATTTCAAACGACTAAAATGTTGATGATGTGTATGATGGTGTTTTTCAATGATTTTGATGCGTTTGTTTTCCATTGCTTTTCTGCTTCGGTGTCTTTTTGCCTCGGAATCTGAGGTGGCCTTGTCTCCTGGGGCAACGCCCGATTCGGTGGGGTTAGTCCCGGGACCGACGATGTGGCCAGACGAGGACATGTGGGGAATTGCAAAACGGTACATGTTTTGTCGTTGTTTTGTAATGTTTCGTCATGCCACACGTCTTCCTTTATTAGCAACACATAGTGATGATTGATGATGATTATGTGCGAACCCGTAGCCATTTGTTCATTGAATCAGAGACACGCACACACCTTTCCTCCACGTGTGTATGCAAGAGATTGAAGCGCCAGAAGTGCTGCAGTGAGCCAATCACAGCCAGTCCAGGTGGCGTGGTCCAGTTGTGTAGTTCTTCCTGCGCCTTTGCAGCGCGTTGTGCAGACGGTTTGAATCTCAGAATCATCGTGTGACTGCACTTGTTTCGAAGGCAAAGAAGACACCCCGATTAAGCCAGTTGTGCGGAGTCTTTGCACGTCTTTGCACGTCTTTGCACGTCTTTGTAGTTTGTAAATCTGTTACACAGCTTTCTTCTCAGAATTTTGCCAGTTGCGCAGCACATTCCGCACATTATGGCAGTGCGTGCTCTCGACATTTACCAAACTGCACGGAGGTTCAGTCCTCTGCTGGGGCATTGCAGAATGGGGTGGTGATTGTCGAGCCATCACTGAAGATCTCAAAGAGGTCGTGAGTTGGGAAGCAATGGGAAGCAATGGGGAGCAATGGGAAAGGATCAGCAGGAACAGCAAAGCTCTTACTCGATTGCTGACACTTTACCTTTCAAACAAAGCAACTTCAGATGGCATTCTCGAAGCAGGCAAAGCATGATGGGACAGCAACAAAGATGTCTTTCTCTTGCAAAGAAACGATTAAACATGATTTTCCTTTCTCAACCCTACAGCCTCAAGAGTAGTCATGATAGGCTGTTTTTGAAGCACCGCGTTTCCTGACAAAACTCCGTGTGCAAGTTGCGGAAGTTGCAGAAGTTGGTAGGTTCGCTGCCTCTATTCTTCGCGGCAAGCCTTCGCCGCACGCCGGGTGGACGGCGCCCTCTTTTGCTGGGGCGATGCTGGCTCCGGGGGCAATACCGAGGAGGCCGGGGAATTCTGTCAAAACAATGGTTTCTTCAGAGAAAAAGCTGAACAAATCTGATTAAAACATGGTTGAAGAATGTTAAAGAGATTGAAATGGCACTGAGTGAACGTAGTTCTATTTTGCAATTCGATGCAAAGCCACTGCTCCCTGCAGGTTGAGTCACAGCTGATGTGTGACATAGCTCACGTGCCTTGTTTTATTTTGCTTGTACTCAAGCTAAGTTGTACTGTGCCTCAGTGGCAGCAGCTGGACTGTCACTCCCAACATTCTGGCACTTGTGCGGCTGGCGCAAAGTGATGCACATGAGGAAACCAATGCTATAAATATGTTATATAATATCTATTAATATATCAATATATAAATATATAAATATATAATATAATATAATATAATATAATATAATATAACATAATATAATATAATATATAATATAATATATAATATAATATAATATAATACAATATAATATAATATATGATTTAAAATATGACATTTAATATATGATATATGATATATAATAAAATATATAATATATAATTATAATATATAATATATAATATATAAT
>Ga0126342_10002980_pt1 | contig 27372 bp, 19 predicted proteins | sample Cyp1metagenome_FD_92528 | JGI IMG/M metagenome (GOLD analysis project Ga0126342, IMG submission 92528) | Coral microbial communities from Lord Howe Island, Old Settlement Bay, Australia - Cyphastrea 1 metagenome | ecosystem: Host-associated > Invertebrates > Cnidaria > Coral ... | reverse complement strand
GACTAACTGTTTCTTTGACTAACTCTTTCTTTGACTAACTCTTTCTTTGACTAACTCTTTCCCTGACATTCTAAAAGTCCGTAACACGGAAGTTTCTCCCACTAAACTTCCTTTGATTATGTACATATATATATATATTAATAGATATCTACATGTACTGCAGTGAGGCTACCCAGCCCCTGCAAGCTGCTCCCTGGCTGATCCTCCAGGCCTCCACAAATAGCGATAGCGATAGCAATCGCGTCTTACCACGCAGTGGACGGTCCAAGGTGGAGTGTCGTCAAAGATGGCCGCTGTGTCATCCGCAAACACGAAATGAACACAATTTTTTTTTTGCCAACATCATCGCACCATTTGTTTTTTAATGGCAAGGGATGGCAAGGGAATACCCTCTGGTAATTTAACGTAGCTATGGAAAATCACAATTTTTAATGGGAAATTCCACTATAAATCACCATTTTCAATAGCTATGTTAAATTACCAGAGGGTATCCCCTATAAATGCAAGTTTTCGGAAAATCATCCATGGCGGATTTTCGAATGTTTGACATCGGAGGGTAGTCATTACACAGATGGCATCATCCAGATGTGATTTCCTCCTGTGGAAGCCATGTACAAAACATACAGAATCTCTAACACAATATGGCTATGGGTCAAAACCTTGTACCCCTAGTGAACCCCAAAATAGCTGGTAAATGGATGTTCATCCCATTAAAAATGGTATTAATAGGTATTGATCCATAGCCATATAACCGTTTGTCTCAGTATACAACAGTCATGAATATAGATTAGTATAGCAGATTATAGCAGCAATAGTATATTTTGATATGGCATACGCAAACTATATAGTGTATATACCATATTGCGTTATGTACAAAATATTGATATGGTACATTAATATAGTATATAGTGTATATATATATATGTATAGATATGGTATATATATATGGTTAATCAATATGGTATATTAATAGATATTAATAAATATTACCACATCTATCATTACATCCTCCATGAGGTGCTTCAAGAGGCCATGCCAGCGCTTCACCTGGCAGATGCGGAGGACCTCTGGAGCCTCTGGATGGTTGATCTTGTGCTACTGATCCACGTTTTTTCCCTTTTTACCCCCTGGTAAATTAACATAGACCCTGAAAATCACCAATTTTTAATGGAAACTAGTCTTCCAACCCCTATCTGCCAGGGTCTATGTTAATTTACCAGAGGGTAATGTTTTTTTTAATGCTGTTTTATGATATTTATGAAAAACACCTATATAGATTTATGATTTTGGTGTGATTGTTTTGAGATAGGACCTAACCAGCCGTAGATTTGTATGCGACTGAATCAGAAATACGACCTATCCAGCTATATATATTTTTTTTTAAATGTGATTTTGTGAGAAATTGATGGTTGACGACAGTTGTTGAAAGTTCATGGTGAAAATGATTTGTGAAATTGGGTGGTGAAATTGCTTGTTGATTGATGATTGTTGATTGATGGTTCTTGCCATGGCTGGTGGTTGGTTGATGGTGAAATTGATGGTGATGGAATGCAAGGATGGTTGGCAGTTTATTTCCCTTTCCATCACTTCATTTTGGGATTACCCTCTGGTAAATTAGCATAACTATGGAAATCACCATTTTCAATGGGTAAATCAACTATAAATAGCCATTTTCAATAGCTATGTTAAATTACCAGAGGGTACAGTAGTATCTGAAGTTCTTTGATTCTTTCAGCACGTGGAACTGCCAACTAGATGAAGATGCTTCGCAGCAGTGATCCAGTTGATGTCAATGACAGCGAGGATTCTGAAGAACATATTTTCAATGATGTTGATTTATTGGTCTCGGGAACATTTACAGGAAAGCCCCATATTTAATGGGAAAATCTATGGTTTCCTGTAGATTTTCCCTTAAACCAATCCATTGATGGTCGTCTCGGATAGTCATGGTTGAGCCGCTACTCAGCAGCCATCCACTCCCCAGTGCACAGGTAGCAGTATTGTACTCCCTTCGACAGGGTGTGTTTCTCCAAGGCCTGCTATGGATCATATCCAAGACGTCTAGGGGAATTCACATGAACTCATTGCATGTGGCCCTTTGTCAAGAGTACTTGCCCAAAAAATATTTTTTGATCTGGGTAAATTTGATCACGACCTCACTGCGACCGAACCCTGGAATCATGGTTAGTAAGGGGAATCATCCCCAAATGGCCGAACTATTCAGATTAGTGAAATATTATAATTTACCCAGATAGATGTGTTTCACAATCGTCAACATGACCTGTGTCGAATGTTGTGGATGTTGTCATTGGATCCACATCCGATTCAGGCGAATCGGGGACGCTGCAGGGCCCTCCATTGGCAGAACTCATGAGTCGCCAGGTTTGGATGTGGTGCTTTTGCGGCGAGCAGCAGAACTGTTTTTTTTGTGGAAAGATCGATGTTTCCTAAGATGTGGTACCCCATTGATCATCCATTTATAGATGGATTTCCCATGAAGCAAACCATCCAGCTCTTGGGAATGGCCAAATTAGCACAGGAGATGCTCTATCTTATCTATCTCCAGGCCAGAACATTTTGACGATGACTAAAAACCATGATTCACCTAGTTCTTGGGGATTCTTGGGTCTTTTGTCCGTCTGCAAGTGGTGAAAAGACCACCCAAAGGAAACGTATTCAACCATTCTCCAGCGACCAAATAAACATATTCAACCACAGTCCTCAAGCAATTCAACCACAATCCTTACCCAGAAAAGACGGGGAAAGATCTGCCCAAAAAGCACTGGACCCAAGGCTGGCTGGACTACCTGGGGCGCGTCTTTCCAGGCCTGTCTGGGGTTTGCAGAGCATCATTAGGATACGATGATACATATATATATATATGTATATTTATAATGTTGCATGTATGTATGTATGTACTGTATGTATGTATATAATATATATATATATGTATATATATACATCTGGGTAAATTATAACGACCTCACTGCGACCTCACTGGAATCATAGTTAATAAGGGAAATCATCCCCAAATGGGCCTTAATTCAGGTTAGTGAAATATTATAATTTACCCAGATACATACACATACTCGTACATTATGAGAGACATTTCACTGTTCGTCTTTGGCGATTCTTGATACTGAGAGCTGTTGCCTTGTAGAATCTAGGAAGTTGTGATTACAGTATATCATTTGGCGGCCAATTTTGCCATGGCTACACAGGGGCAATACTTCACCAGTGACACAGATTTTCCATGGCGCTGACCCCTCAAGTCCTCGACACAAGCTAGAGAGCGATCGGCTGAGTGGCTCCCTGTGGTTGGCTACCTAGCCCTACTAGTAGTTTCGGATCGTCAGGTTTGTGTAGCTTTGTGATGTCACATTGTTTGTGTAGGATTCTGGTAGATTTATCCATGAATATCATGAATGGATCAACCGGTCAGATATCTATTCAATATATGCCTGGGGATTCTCCTGCGTTGTGTTCGATAGTTTTCCCATTAATTAAACCCTTCATTTATATGCATTGAGTTCGGGGGGTTCCACAGCGGGCCATGATTGATTACCAAAGGGTGAATGGACTGGAATCTGTATTGCTGATTGTAAATTCCCATTTTAATCCCATCAAATCCCATTAAATGATATGAAATTACATGAAATTATCATAAATGTCCCATTCAATCTCAAATTCAGAGCCTTCACAATCTACCGAACTTCTCTGGGCCTCTCCCAGTCATGTCATGAGGCGGTGGACACCGTCCAGTGGCAAAGCTTTCAGATGCTCTGCATGAGGCTCGCGATCGATCGGGTCATTCACCATCAATATGTGGGGAGTTTTCCATGGGAATTTTCCATGGGAACATATATTTGGGGGCATCTTGGGAATATGATGGGAATATATTGGGACAGAATGCGATATGATAACTGTATGTTTATGATAACTGGGTGTGTCTGAACATGGTATCATCGGGATGTACTGTAAGGGAACAATAACAATCAAACTGATGAGAAGTAACGGAAAGCTCATGTGAATGATAAGATGATCCTCGATGTGTGTAGTTCTGATTTGGGAAATGGCGATGATGTGCCTAGAGTTTAAAGCCATTTTCCCCAATTGAAGCTGTAATTTTGGGTTACCCCCAGATCTTCGAGATCTTTGAGACTACCTAAAATGGCTCTGGTGACCGCAAATGCGGTGCCTGTCGTGAACCGCGATCGAACTAGGTCAGTTTGGGTTTCAGAAATTTTGAGCCATGGCAGCCATTGATTGGCCACGTGCATTAACGAGGTATACGCACAGATGGGCTTGATGTTGTCGCTATGCCATGCCTCAGACCCATGAGCCAACAGGAGCTAACAGGGAGTAACATATATATATATATATATTTGTCGCACTTGTTAGCCATGGACATCTACTGCTCACATAGAAACTTGCGACAACTCAAGGATTCACTACAACATACTGCAATCCATGTCCCTTTAGAAACATATAGAGTCATATAGATCACATCATGAGGTTTCCAGAGGTTTGTGCGGCTATGATCCAATCAATATCTTTTGGTCCACTGTGGATCAGGCGGTTGCTTCTGCGGACGATAAGTTGCTTGGCTGAGTGTGGCTGGTTGGTGGCTTCGTTGGTTAGTTACTGTATCTGGTTGATTGATCGATTGTTGCACTAAACAACATTGGTTGGAAGCAATGGCACATTGGCAACCCTGGTATGTCACATTGGATTGCCCGTTTGGTCGCAATCATGACTTGACCCGTGGGAATATCTTATATAGTTTTTAGTAACACTTAAAAAACACATAGAAAATGAATCTCATGAAAAACTCATAAAAAGCTCATGAAAAATAAGCGTTGTGAGAAACAAGAAGAAAAATAACTGGAAAGAGTTGGACGCCAGATGCAGAGCACCTCTTCTTTTGGCAAGTTTTTTTCCCTCCAAAACTGAGCCATGACTCTGGCCGATGAAGCCTTTTGCCAACACTAACACAACATAATTACGAATTCATTTCTTCTGCAAGAGCTCATGCTCGGTTCGACAGAGATCAAGGGCGATACTGGTAACATTCTTTTCGTGACCTGAAACCCTAACAGTAGGGTCTCAATTTTCCATACAGCTTTGACGCCAACGGTTTGAATACGAACACCACAAGACAGTCGCAAGATGTCGTGACCCTGTGTCCCTTGAGGCTATCTGTGGAGGCTTTTGAAAAGTTGATGGACAACCGGGGGCTGGATCGAATACCTCCTGAGGCACCAATGTCCGGGTCAACCTGTAGAGCTTGAAGGATGTTTTTGGTTGCCATCAATGGAGAAAAACGGAGGTAGGGGACCTGTGCGTCCCACAAGTCATCCTGAACCCTAACACCATAAAATGTTAAAGCCTCAAACCCTAAACCGTAAGCCCTAAACCTCAAAAACAATTGAAAAATCAAGAGAAAACCTGAAAGCCTACACACATATATAAATCATTCTAAATCCTAAAATCCTAATTCTAAACTTATTCTGCACCCGAAAACCTTGAAACCTAAAAGTGATGTTGGGCGACACGGGGTGTCTGCGCGTAGAGATACATGGATAATACATGGATATAAATTGGATACAAATTGATATAAACTGAATTTGGATACAAACATATATATATATATATATTTGCATATATATATATATATATATCATATAATGTAACTAATGTACCACTGATTATAAACGGTAAACATTGACCCACCCATCCCCTTAGGGGTATCTAAGATGGTCTCCATGGCAGCCATGGGCTCCACGGGTGCTGAGGCAGGTCTAAAGCCCAATGCTTTCTGGAGGCACTGCCAAGGTCCACCGCTGGGCTGAGAATGGTGCGGCTTTTGGAGATTTAAAGCTACAGAAAAAATATCCAAAAGATGAATAGTGGCTATTGGATATTCATATATATATTATATACATATATCCAGAAGCTAAGTGTAGGTTAAAGTACCCAAAAGCCATCATTATTGAAATTGTGTAGGGTATTTTATGCTATTGCGATGATTGGCAGAGTCTTGGTATGTCATGGCTTCCACAGTTTGGTTCATACTGTGGAGCTAGTGCTGTGTGATTTTGATTCGCACAGTCGGTCCAGTCTCTGAACTAAGGATCCAACTTGAAGAGATGTTCCTTGAAGTGATGTTCAGTACATGTAGTCTAAACGACAGACGCGATATTCATTCTTTACCTCACTCACTTTCGGTACTCCAAACAATTCACAACACGCTAATATCATCAGAATCATCATTAGTTCAGCAGTTCTATCCGCAAAGAATTCACCACCTCACCAAGTCTGGTACTCCATGGATTCTTCGTTTTTTTTTTGGAATCCCCCCTCGAAACTGACGGGGCAGGTTTCACCTGTGGCTTGTGGACTCTCTTCCACCTCCTGAGTCAAGCTGCCGGAGCCTCAGGATCCTCACGATGTACAGATATTACATAAGTGATACCCGGCCTGGTAAACTGTTACATAACTATGGAAAGATCCACCATTTTATAGCTGGGTAAATCAACTATTTCGACTGGGCCATTTTCAATAGCTATGTTTGTTTACCAGAGGGTATGCAAATTAATCAAGTGAAGAGCTTTATATATATATATATCGTATACATCCTGATGACACGTACCATAGCAAATACAACGACTGTCACGAGACATGTTTTTCAATTTAAGACATGTCCAAACATTTTAGCATTGGCATTGCTGATCTCTGACATTAGATAGGTTGCTTGATGGTTGAGGAGTTTGGTTTTGACAGAGGTGATCGCCAGCACCAGTGCGACATGTCCTGCATATGTTGTATGTAGAGAGGGTGGTGGCAGAAGAACTCCACGAAAAGAACATGTCACCTCGCGTAGGAGTGTTGAACTCCGTTTAATGTGGTAACCCAATAATACCATTCCCAATTGGTGTTTATTGTTGGGCTTACCACATTACTACGGTAGGATTCACTTCAGATCCTTTTGGGTCAAGTTTCTTCAAATCGAGACAATGACGGCATGCCTCCCCGAGCATAGGCCAAAAGTACTTCGTCTGAATCTGCTGGCGAGGATCTGCGCAAACAACCCTGGTGATACCCAGAAATGTGCCAAGTTTGTTGTTGCTGAAGGTCTGAACTGCATTAACCAGATTTCTCTGAAAAGCCTCAAGAAACCTGGAAAATTAGGAACTATCACGACTTCACGTCGCGACCGAACCCTGGAATGATGCCAAGGGGAATTATCCCAAGAGAAAAGCATTATTTCAGTTTAGTAAATTACTATCATTTATCTATAATATATATATAATATATAATATATAATATATAATATATAATATATATAATATATAATATATAATATATAATCTATAATATAATTTATATATATATATAAATAATCATATACAGACAGATTTATATTATATCCTTATGTCCCCTTGGATTGTTGATCATTTTCCATGGGGACGAGGAGCTCCTGCTGCGTGTCCGCGGCTTCGTGGAGAACTTCTTTGGCTGTGGCTACTGCCGGGAGCACTTCCTGGAGGCTGAAATTCAATGGGTTTGGGACCTACAGGATGGTGCCCCCCAGTTATAAGTTGGTTTATAAACCCCATTAACTATAGTTATATCTGCCATAAACCATAGTTATGGGAGTTATAAAACAACTTAGCTAACTATGGGGCACCACTGCACCACCTTGTAAAATGCTGGGAAAATGGAACTGAAAACTATTGGACATGGTGGGAAAATGCTGGGAAGATGTTGGGAGAACGGGACTTATTGGATATTATGATATGACGAACAAAGGATGTTGGGAAAATCCACCAAATTCCCATGAATTATCATCATCTTCCCGATGAATTTTATACATGGACAGCTGCTGGGAGATGTTGGGCGGGGGATCCCATTGCACTTGAGACCTGGATGTTTTTTTGAAACCGTGATGTATAATTGGATATGGCTAACAAAGAACATTGGGAACATGGCTATTTAAGTCTGAAGCTGGGAAACCCCAAACCCCATGATTTTGAGAGACATATCATTTCGATTCATTTCCTCAAAATTGCCATGAATTGGGATATACAGTACCCCATTTTCAGACACACCAACACAGAAGTGGATCAACATTTTAGTATAAATGCCATGGTACAATTTTGGGGATATCTCATGAACATGGGCATGGTTATAACACATCAACGATGATGATCGAGACAAGATATGACTGGCCATACGGATATGTCTGAACATGGACTCCCACTTCCACCGGAAGATCACCGTTTTGCCCATTAAAATGGAGATTTTTGGGCCCCCATTTGGAGACGCCTATGGAGATAGCCGACTCAAAGCACTGATCGGTGAGGCCTTCGACGGCTGCAAGTGCGGCTGCCCATTTTCAGCAAGACTGTGAATGGGGGAAATGTAAAACAGAAAGGAACGGCACAGCCGTACGCATGTAATGCTATGATATGCTATGATGTTTAGTATTGTTTAGTGGTTTCAGACTTTTTAAAGACTTTCCAGCTAGTTTGGGGCTATTGACCGGCTTGAAACTACCCAGCAGGTTTCCCCCTTGGGATGTTTTGCCATGTTCAAGGGTGTTGTCCATTGACGGAGTCAGTGCTCAAGGAACCTGCAACTGGAAACCCTACCCTCTGGTAATTTAACATAGCTATTGAAAATGGCCATTATTAATGGGTAAATCCACTATAAATGGCCATTTTCAATAGCTATGTTAAATTACCAGAGGGTACAATGAATGACTTCAGGATTCTCTCTTCCACTTTTCCAGAAAGCGAAATAGCGTGAAGAAGTGAGATTCGTTCAATTCGTTCACCCTTCTAGTGGGGAAGATCGGAAGATCATCGGGGAGACTGGCTTCTTACCCCACATAAATATACCCTCTGGTAAACTAACATAGCTATTGAATATGGCCATTTATAGCGGATTTACCCATTAAAAATGGTGATTTTCCAGTTCGCAAACTGTTAGTCATTACCAGAGGGTACATAAATCATCATATGATAGATCAAATATGATAGAATAATTGCTAGTGAATCACATTATCCATTCAATAAAATCACATCAACCATTTTTTTGGCTGGTGAATTCCCATGAATTACTTGCGGATTCCACCTGCAGGCTGGAGCGTTGCAGTCTGGCGAAGGATGACCTTGATGGTGCGGCCCTGTGGCTGTGGAAGGCCCGGCCCTTTTTTTCGGGCGCCGGTCCGGGGAGGTCCTGGGAGGTGGATGGAAGGTGGATCAGTGGATGAGGATGGATTTGGGGCCATGGTTTTTCTCTTTTCCAAGAGATCCAAGGGATCCAAGAGATCCAAGAGCCGCATGTTTCATATGTTTCGGATTCCATCCCCATTTCAGTCGAAAACATTGACTGAAGCAGCCTCTATAGTCGATTCTATAGATGTTCCGCTGTAGATCCTGATACCCGGTAAAGCCAATGGAAGCCCACCATGCAACCTCAAAGAAAACCTTCACATTGACACATATTGACACATATAAACTATAGTTATACTTATATTGACACATATTGACAATGATTTTACAATTGAAACAGGCAAAGTCCTGGTCCAGGCACTGAATTCTGGTGTACAACCCTCTTCCCGGCGCGCCAAGATGCACAATGATGTCACCTTGCGGGTAGCCAAAGAAGATGGTCGCCACCTGGTCGCAAGTTTTCTGGACATTTGGATGTGCTCCACACAGGGACGGAGTGTGATTGGCTGCCAGGCTGCCAGGGTGACCCATCCGAGATTCTCCCGGGATCTCTCAAGGATCTAGATTTAGATATTCCTTTTTTTGCTGATGAAATGCCACAATTTTGCAATCCATCTTTTGGTGAAGATGTTTGATGTTTGGGATGTATATGGAGGCTCATATCTCCATTCTTGTCTGATGAAGTACCCTCTGATAATCCAACATAGCAATGGACAGTCACCCATTCATAGATGATTTTATTTTAACATATTTTGACATATTTTAACATAGCCATGGAAAATGGCCCATTTATAGATGGTTTGCCTATTAAAAATGGTGATTTTCAATAGCTATGTTAAATTACCAGAGGGTAACATATTTTAACATTGGAATTTCCATTTCGTTCGGGGATTTCCCAGCCATGTTTGAACAAACCCGGGCGGCGTAGCTCATGCGTTTTGCATAACTTCCCCAGGTGAGATCCCCAGCCCTTGGCCCTCCGCCGAGGAGACCGAGAAAGGGATGTTGAACGGAACCAACGCCAACCACCCTCTGGTAAACATACAAAAAGCTATTGAAAAATGTGATTTATAGTGGATTTTCCCATCAAAAATTGTGATTTTCTGGTAAACATAGAAAAAACTATTGAAAATGACCATAGAGATAGTGAGTTTTCCCAGCTATAAAATGGTGGATCTTTCCATAGTTTTTTGTTAACGTTTACCAGAGGGTATCTTGGTTTGTCTGAAAATGTCACGGGGAAATCCAACTATGACTTTTATGAATTCTATATGAAATCATATGAAATCTACGATATAACTGATATAACTGACTTCATATGACAAATGAGGGTTTGGTACCTCAAGATTTAGGGGAACCGGCCAAATCCAGCGGTTGATGTTCATTTTACCCATTAGAACTACGCCACACCCATATGGTTGATGAGTGGACATTACAAGCTAGCCAGTTAAGGATATCAAGGGTGTGACCTTAAGCCATTTGTATAACAACCCCGGCTTGGTACCACCAATGCAAAACCGGTTTCTTCTCATCCAAGGTTACCCTCTGGTCATGACTAACAGTTTGCGAACTGCTATAGATGGCGCATTTAGTTCGATGATTTGGGATGATTTACCTATGGTGATTTTCGATAGCTACTTTAAATTACCAGAGGGTGACATTACCTCCAAATCCCAGACTTTCATAAACAGGCCCAAAGATGCTGCGGACTGGATTCAGGACTGTGAGGAGTGCTGGATTTGCCAAGATTGCTGGAAGAAGGGTTCCAGGAGCCGCTGGCGGGTCGCTGGCGGGCCATCATCCGATTGTTGACTGCATTGATAAAACTTCACAGTGGATTTCTACACATCACAGGCTCCCCTCAAGGGCTGTTTGAACTTCTAAGTTGCTTTCATGGCGCCATCAGATACTGTAAGAGGGAAAGAGATTCTGGATCTAGGTCAAGAAAGATTTAATGATGGTTTTTGACCACTCGTGATGAACTGTCATGGCTCCCAAATCGAGGCTTGTTTCCTCACCAAGATTCACCACCAATTGGGGGTTTTCTGGGTCTCAAAATCCAACTCTTTGTGGAAACGTGCATGTTTTTTCAGGTGTTCAGGGTCCATGTTTTTTTTTTTTGCCACGGAGTCACGGAGTAGTCTCGGACCACCTCCTATCCACCAGGAGCGATGATGATTTCAAGCGAGCAGCCATCTTGGCTTATCTTCGCGGGGAATCCCAGCGAATCCAGAGGTGGCTACCCTCTGGTTTTGTCAAAATAGCTATTGAAAATGGTGATTTATAGTGGATTTTCCCATTAAACATGGTGATTTTCCATAGCTATGTTAAATTACCAGTGGGTAATCCTTTTGGATATCTGGATATCTGGATATCCCATGTTTTCTGTTCCCGGCCCTTGCTGCATTTGTCTTGTGATCCTGCACTACTCGCACCCTTTCCTAAGGCAACACCGTGTTTCGTTGGCGTAGTGAAGATGGGTTTCAGTTGTAGGTTTTCTTTACTTCCATCATCTTCCATCATCTTCCATCTATACCACCTGAAATAATCCACATGGCCATTTTCATAGGGGAAATATGGGGAGATGATGAACCACGATGAAGCCACCGAATCTTGGTGGCTTTCCCACCCGACAGGTCAAGAATTCTCGAGTCCTGAGTCCGGTGCCTAGGCACTCTGAGAAGGCGGATCCTACCACGACCTACCCAAATCCCAAAGGAGACTTTGCATCACAGATTCGTGGCATCTAAAAGAACACTTTCTCCGAGTGATCCCCGCCAACTGACATTCTGACATATTCTGACATATATTCTGACCTTCTCTCTGGCATGAGTCTAGGTGCGCTCCACTGCATCCAGAGCTCGCGATAGGGTTCTCCGGGTCCATTGGTGCCCACAGTCACGGAGTGGAGGAGAAGAGGAGAAGAGGAGAAGAGGAGGGGAGAAAAACACATTGCACCTTTGTTAAAATATGTTAAAATCTAGAGACCCTCACCTGGCAGGTGGGAATGAAACATGGAATCAAGATGAATCAAGCCTGGAAGGTTCTGTCAGCTGTACTAAGATGGGTCCTTGGATTCGTGATGTTTCTGGGTGCGTTTGAGGTGGCACGAAGAAAGACTCTTGGTCATAGCAAATGATGGGGGTGCCTCTAGGGCAGCGCGGGTGGTTGCAAAGACCTGAATTTTGTACGCATGAATATTCAGAAGCAGAACACCCTGAACCTTGGACTCTGCCAGACTTATATCTGGATCCTCTAGTAGCAAATCTGGATGCATCTGGATTGTTCTGCTGTAGATATCACCATTGGGTATGCGAAATCTTTGAGTTGATGCAGTTGTTGCGGAATGTCATTGGGACGGGGGCATCTTTCCAGTCCATCTTCCAAGCAACCAAAACTAAGGGCACTGGCTGTCAGGTGCACCCTGGACTGTGAATTTGAGGGCATGCAGCGAGTTTGTTTTTGCCTAGGTTTGGGTGATTTTTGTTTATAGATGTCAGTAAATAAAAAAATCACTGGAATTGCATAGAATATACAATGATTATATGGGGATGGGTCAATACCTATAGATACATTACTATAGTGGGTTATTCACATCCATAAATCCCAGCTATTTTTAGGGGTGAACAAAAGGTACCAGGCTTTTGACCCATCCCCATATACAATGTGTGGATGATCTATGATGATCCTATTGCAGGGGATAGTGTGAAACTCCAAGGACATCTTGAAAACCTACCCTCTGGTAATGTCAAAATAGCTATTGAAAATGGTGATTTATAGTGGATTTACCCATTAAAAATGGTGATTTTCAATAGCTACGTTAAATTACCAGAGGGTAACACCAGGAAAGATCTTTTGAGAGACCCATGGATGACTTGATCAGTCAAGCCTCAGTTCAGATATGTTCAGATGGAACTTTCCATATCACGACTACGAAGATTCGGAGATGTCATATAGATGCAGTTTCATGCACGGAGTTTGCCTGAATGTGCATTTACAATCATTTACACGCATACACTACATGGGGGTTTCTTAAAATGAACGATCCCCAAGTCACCATGGGTTTCAATAGCAAAATGGTCGAATTGGATGATTTGGGGTATGACTCCAATCGATGAGCAGTAGCACCTGCAGGTGATTTTAGTGCGAATCGTGCCATGCCATTGGCAGCGGTTTCCGCTTTGCTTCTCGCTCCTTGGCTAAAGACGGAGGTCTATATGGAGCTGACTTTGGTCTCCAGATGGTCATATCATGTCAGATCCATAACGTTTCTCTGCATCTTGATGGGTGAGTCTTACCCATCTGTATGGATCTTTATCTTTCCACACTTTCTGCACTCTCCATATTTTTTGTAATTTCCAAAATATGTTCCATATGTTTCGGTGTCTTCCACCCACATCATCAAGACTCTTTCATTCTGATCATTTTTTCTAATACTTTCCCATAAGTTTCCCTAGTTTCTCGTAAATTTTGGTCGCTTCTGGACTTCTGGACGACAACCGCCCGCAGCGGAATTGTTTGCTCCACGTACAACGTGTGAGCTCTCACAGAAAGACTAAATCACAGTAAGACCGTAAAGTTTGGTTCCTTAAACTTTGTGAAACCATTATTGTTGCGTTTTTTTTTTCCCGGACAAGTCTAGATACTGGTACTTCTAAATGATATCCTAGGTCCTGGATATAGAATACAGACTTTACAAAGTTCCAAGACGCTCCTGGACATCCTTGTGGGCGCTTGTTTTTGGCTTATGTTGGGCTCATTTGTTGCTTTTGGGGCAATGCTTAGTGTATGTTGAGCCTAAGTTGAGGCTATATTCAGCATTATTCAGCTATTTGGGTATGGGTCAAAATTAGGTACCCCAATAATTGAATGGTTAATACTAAACTAGACATTCACATCTGTGGTCCCATTAATGGTCTTCCATTTTGACCCACATCCATTTGTGCCCATGGTGTCGACTGGTGTCAGCGAACCCTGCTGGAAGCCATGGCATGTTGGGACATTACTGGACTTAATTTTGGCGTTTTGGTTCAGTAAAACCATGGTTTATGATTTCAGGAACCTTGACAAGATAATGGGAAAATCATCTATAAATGAGCCATTTTCCATGGCTATGTTAAATAACCAGAGGGTATTATAGTTGTAATAATAATAGTTGGGTATGGGTCAATACCTATAGATACCATATTTTTAGTGGGTTATTCACATCCATTTTAACCCAGCTATGACTTGGGGTGAACAAAAGGTACCAGGGTTTTGACCCATCCCCATATTGAGAACGACAGAATATTAAGAACCATGACAAGCACAGGGATATGTTTGCGACAATAGCATGCAAGTGTAAGTGCCAAACATATCCTATTTCTTTTGTTTTAACCGAGCCAGAATGTATGCTAACCTTGCCAGACTGTATGATAACCCTCCCTGAGTGTATGCTAACCCTTCCCGAGTGTATGCTAACCCTGCCAGAGTGTATGCTTACCCTTCCCAAGTGTATGCTAACCCTCCCTGAGTGTATGCTAACCCTTCCCGAGTGTATGCTAACCTTCCCAAACCCGTTGCATCCTTCCAAAATAGCGCAAACTTTGCAAAACAAACCTCAAAGACACCAGCAATCAACCCAACATGGCTCAATGTGGGAATTCCAGGAACGCAATGCACCCTGACTAATTAATATCGTAACATGAGACCAATAAAAACTGAACATAGGTTCAATCTAGGTTTGGCACAGGCGTGAACATGACAAGCACACACACACATGTTCTTTTGCCGTGCTTTTGGCTGTGCTATTGTTATTCCTTCGAACAACTTGAAATAGGAGCTTGTTATTAGCATTGAACGATCTATGCTGATGTGAAGGGGAGAGCCTATGTTCAGGCAATATAGGTAATGTTATGCCGTTCTTGGGCCTATCTTGGCGGATGTTGGGCCCATGTTAGGCCCATCTTGGGCCTACATGGTCTGTCTTGTGCTAATGCTAGGCCTCCATGTCGGACCTATACTTGAAAGATCTTGAAAGCCTAGCCGAGCCCCCCAAAGCCAAAGCTTAATAGCTATTGCAATTGCGCAATTGCTTCCGATCAACGTGTGCACGCAAAAAATGCAACTTCGGTGCGAGTGGATTTTTAAGAGATCTTCCGCCATCCCAGGCTGCAGCAGCGCTGCGGTGTTTGCGGTCTGGGCGAGGCGAGGATGCGCGAGGCGCGCCTGGGCAGAGGGAAGAAGCCAACGGTTTCGGGATGTTTTTTTTGTGTGTGGTACTTTAGGGTTTTGTTGGGTGTATTTTGGTATTTTTTTTGCATGGTTTGGGTATTTTGGGGTTTGGATTTGTATTTTTTGGCGGGACCTTTTGATGTGTTTTTCTTGGTGGCAAGATGTCGTATTTTTTTTTGGTATGTCTGGGGCATTTAGGATGCAACATATTAAACGCTGGACAGCATGTAGAAATTCTTGCTGTTTTTACGATAATCGATTTACCAAATCAGTCAATTACAGTAGTATCAACATGTACCGGTACATGTTTTTGATCTTCGATTTGATCCCCAACCATTGCACCAATGTTTCAGGGTTGACACCACCACCACCCACCCACCCAACCAACCAACAACAAGAATAACAGATCTAGTCCTACAGGGAAAACCTGATGGCTATCAACTGAGTAGCATTTTTTGGTTCACCTTGCATTTTTGGGACACCCCCCAGCTTGGGCCGCAGGTAAAGATGCCAAAGATAGCTGAAGCTGCTGCTTTGCCGCAGGGCTCCCATGGCTGAAATTTGAGATCCGCACCCCAATGTTTGACAACTTCATGATATACCCGTGCATGCACTCGGAGCCTTCTGTATACACAGAGCTACATCCATACATACAATCACACATATTATATATATACTGCACAAATATGTGTAGTGTAAATACATAATGTATATATTATGTATATATAACTATATATATAACTATACATATATATATATAACTATACATATATATATATATACACAGTACATACATGTACGCAGTACTGTACACATGTATGTATTTATAGATACATAATGATATATAATTATATACATAACTATATATATATGTATATATGTCGTATACAGCAATAACTATGACAATACATCTGTGTATCTTTACAACATCAAGACATCAACTTCTCCCCGACTGATGGCCTGTTGACTCAGGCCTTGGCCTCGGCCACTGCAAGTTGCGCCCGGCGAAAATGTGGCCGTGGAATCTGTGGATGTGGCCCTGCCTGAAGATTGATACAGCCATTATATATACGTAGTTATACTGTAATAGTTGAAATATGTGGATACTTAGAATATGTTAGACTTATCAACATGCTCCAACTATAATGACTCTGTCAAACATGGAGTTGTGAGGTTGATTTCAATGATGCTTTCTCTAACTCTAAAACACATCCATGAGTGTCTACATCTCCATCATTGCCTACTCCCAGTTTCTGGTTTCAAGACGTTTTGAAGAATTTGCCCAAATCTCATGTACCATGTCACCTACCCTCTGGTAATTTAACATAGCTATTGAACATGGCCATCTATAGTGGATTTACCCATTAAAAATAGTGATTTTCCATAGCTATGTTAGTTTACCAGAGGGTAACACTCTCTTTTACTGACCACTTCGACCTTGGAATGATGATCCCATTCCACTTTGACCTTTCCGAAAGGCCACTCCCACTCTAGGAGCATTCCAGCTTTTCCTCGAGCGTACTCGGAAGTCATTACCCATGAGATCATTCCTCAGGCAGCCCTGCAGCTGAAGCCGGGATTGGTCGCAGAATTGGTAAACCGGGTATGATTTGCCAATATATTATACATTGATATACATTGCTTGGAACTTCATATGCTGGTTTCAAAGAATCATCAGAATGATCACAATAGATGTTGTTGTTGTTGGAAAAAATAATTATAGAAATAATATGCCAGTAGCCTTTTTGTAGTTTATTTACACTATTTATACCATAATATGGACCAACTGGTTTATTTATGAAATGGTTTGGTACCCTCTGGTAAACTAACATAGCAATGGAAAATCACCATTTTTCATGGGAAAACTCACTTTTTTAATGGTCATTTTCAATAGCTATGTAACAAATTACCAGAGGGTAATCAGGATTTGGTGACCTGAGCCGGCGACCTGATGGTCTCCTGCCGGATTTTATTCAGTAAGATGACCGGATTTCATGTAGAGTCGTATGTCTCCTTCTAAATATAAGATTAATATAGCAATATATGTATAGATAGAAATAGTAATTATATATACATGATATTAGTAATATATATATATATATATATATATTCCCTGTTACTAATATAGTAATATATATATATACATACACGACCTATGATTATCTTTACATGTACATACATAGACGCACATACACGTGCATACGTACAAGGTGGTGCCCCAGTTTTAGGGGTGGGTTTATAAACCCCATGATTACTATAGATATACTCTAGATATACTATAGATATACTGTAGATATACTATAGATATACTATAGATATACTATAGATATACTATAGATATACTATAGATATATCTACCGTAGACCATAGAAGTCACCTAGAGACCTCTCTCGACGTCTCTGTACTTTCGTAGCCTCCTGTGAGGCGTCCTTTCACTTCCATCCCACGCGACGTCCGCGAGCTCAGAAAAAAATGTTCAATAGCTATGTTGAATTACCAAAGGGTACCCTCTGGTAATTTAACATAGCTATGGAAAATCCATTATAAATGGAGGTTTTATTGGGAAAATCAACTCTGGTAAACTAACATAGCTATGGAAAATCACAATTTTTGATGGGAAAATCCACTATAAATGGTCCATTTTCAATAGCTATGTAAAATAACCAGAGGGTACCAAAGGGTATGTCAACTGCAAACCATCCAATTTTTTAATGGGCTTAAATTATGAGCCATACCCATGAAATTGGCGATGGGACAATTCCTATACTAGCCATATTCAGGGGGAACATGTAAGTATGGATCAATACCTATTAATACCATTTTTAGGGGGATGAAAATCCATTTACCAGCTATTTTGATGTTCACCAGGGGTACAAGGTTTTGACACACTGCCATGTAAGTACCAGTATCTTTTTTTGGGATGGATAGACATCCAGGAGCATACCCCGAAAAACATCGGTTGATTCATGGCCATGGCTTACGGTGAACTTCCCCCAGTTGTCCAAATGGACAACTGGACAGCCTGTTTTTTGGAGTTCCCATTCTAACAACCATAGATACCCGCTGGTAAACTAACATAGCTATTGAAAATGACCATAGAAATAGTGGATTTTCCCATTGAAAACATGGTGATTTTCCATAGTTATGTAAACGTTTACCAGAGGGTAACAACCATAGATTTTACCACAGTATAATACGATAGTCCCAGGTCGTCAGCGCACTCCGATTTTCTAATCCCATGAAAATGTACATTCAGACTGGAAGACTCGCAGGTCAATGGATTCGACCCACTCTACATCAAAATTCCAGGGATAGTGAATAGTTGCATTTATAATGTTACTTTCAGACAAACTTCCAAGTGATTCCCTTTTTACAAGTAAGCCCAGGTACAACGATCCCCCTTACAAAGTCTCAGGTACGGTATAAATATATATAAATATATAATATTCCAGCTATGATATTCCCAGGTATTTTGCATTCCCTTTTACACATGACCCAGGTATTCGAATTTCCACATCTCTAGGTATATCAATTCCCAGCGGGAGAATAGTAATTCCAACTATCATAATGACAATCCAATTCACCATACAGATTTACATATTATATACAGCACCTACATTATAATCCCATAACCGTGAACGATTGCATTTATTAGACAAGGTGAAGTATCATTACAACCAAACATATCCAAACATATAAAAATAGCTTGAATTTGAAGTTAGCAGTGTGTAAAAAAAAGCTTGGTTGATGATTGTAGGGGAGAAAAACCACCGAATTTATTGGAGATTATCACATTGGTGTCATGATCCAGTGGGAATCCCATTCTGAACCAACCAAAAAAGGGATGCACATCCCATGGCCCTCCAGCCCTTCCATGATGACTGGGAATCCGTAAACAAAAAACCGCGAGTTTTCATCATTGATCTGGCTAAATTATAACGACCTCACTGCGACCTCACTAGAAATCATGGTTAGTAAGGGGCAACATCTCCAAGATAGCCTTAATTCATGTTAGTGAAATATTATAATTTACCCAGATTGATGGGGGGATTCCAACCATCCCCAAATGCTTAAGTTTTATTCATGAGTTAAACCCAATCTCAATGACCATCCCCAATCATCCCCGATTGGGCTAAATTTTATTGGGTTTACACTATATATATCTATATATACTCTACCCTTTTAAAAAAGAGATGGTTTGAACATGTTTGAAATGACACCCAACTGGTTGATCAATGGTATGTTTGTTTTTTGGTTTATCACACTACCCTTTGGTATGGACGCCACTATTCCATGAATAAAAATCCCTCAGATTCCATGAATTCCCTTCAAAAAAACGTCACAAATTGTGGGATGATATTTCCCACTAACCTTCCCATTCATTTTCCACTGATATTCCATGAGTATTCCAGCATTTTGCTTGGTTATTCCACTCATATTCCACTAATATTCCCTTAATCTTCCATTAACATTCCCATTCATATTCCCACTATTCCATGAATATGTCCACTCAGATTCCATATTCATAATTCATATATTCCATTGGAACATTAATAATCATATTCCATATTATATATATAGACATATTCCATATTAATAATCATATTCCATATTAATAATCATATTATAGATATGTATATATATAGATATTCCCATGAATTTCCACAAGATTCCCATCAATATTCCATATATTTATAGATATAGATATTCCAAGAATATTCTGCTACCCTCTGGTTATTTGTTACATAGCAATGGAAAATCACCATAGAAATAGTGGATTTTCCCATGAAAAATTGTGATTTTCCACAGTTAGGTTAGTTTACCAGAGGGTATCATCATTGATGGGGGATATGTATAATATAATCATTAATAATAATCATATTATAGATATGTATATATATATATATACATTTATATACAGATATCCCACCATATTTTCCCATCACTTTTCTTCCACCATTTTAAGGTCACCACTGAAAAACTGCCAGGTTTGCGGGGTCATTCCCCAGAGGTCCTGCGCAAGGCGAGGCACCTGGAGACGCGGGTCACGAGGACCGGGATTTTGCCACGACCAGCTCCGATTTCGCCAGGGTTATAACATGTTGGTTTAATATGGTTTAATGGGATTTAATGGTGATTATAGGAATTTAATCAACCAAAAAACAGGGATGTTAGTAGATGTTAGTGGATTTACCCTCCAGTAAATTAACAGTTGGACCCTGAAAATCACCCATTTTTATAGAGGAAACTAGTCTTCCAAGCCCGATGACTGCCAGGGTCGAACTGTTAATTTACCGGAGGGTACCTGGAACAAGATGTGTTAGTTTTTTTTGGGGGATTTCAGCAGCGAAAAACGATGGTTTCACCAACAAAGATGTTGACTCAAGCCACAAACATGCAAGATTTACCGGCGAACACGCGGATTTAATTGTTGAAACCACAAAAAATGAAGGTCTCGAGTTTGGGGTTCAAAAAAGTAAGCAAGGCAAAGCATAGAGTGCTGGGCGGGACAATATTCTTTCTTTTGACCCTCTGAGAAGATTGGGGACTTCTACACTATTATGTCTCGGATGGGTTGGAACCGCCGTGTAAATTCGATGGTGGAGGTGGAACATGCGGGGTCCTGGAAACAAGCTCAGCATCTTACTTATGTGGTCACTTTTGAGTTCCCATTGGGTCTATCAAAAAAGAACCATCCGCAGATGAAAGTGACAATTACTATCTGAAACAGCCCCCAAAGACCCATAAGACCATAAAGAGCTGTAACCAGGACATCCATGAGTGGGATGCCTTGATTTTGCACGAATTCTGAATGACTAGAGGTGCTCAGCAGCAATGAACCAAAACTGACCAAAATGTACTGTCGCACTGTCGCACCCCAAGTTGCTGAGACATGGATTTCCCACTCATTTCTAAAAACAGTTTTCCATTTCACTGCGGGGACATTTAAAATTTAAAGAACTCGTGCCATCTTAGTTCCATACAAGCAGGACTGTGAGTGTGTCTCCACTACCCCGAGCTGTTTCGGCGGTCTGGATGCTTAGCAGATCTCAGCTGACCAATCCAAACAGAAACGGTGCCCCGATGTTTAGATCTCACCACAGATGGTAAGCAAGCCTTTTTACATGGAATGGATCCTGTGGGTAGGATAACCCGGTGCAACATCCAGATAGCCAATTGATGGCAGATAACCCAAGTGATGAAGATCATACCATGGATTTTTATCCATGGAATGGGTAGGATAACCCAAGTGGATTTTCATTGCCTTTCCAGGTGACTTGGTGCAACAGCGGCCAATTTGGGCACACAAACCCAGCCAGAACCTTGAGTTCTCGAGCCAAGCCTCAAATCCCGCTAGAAAGTTCTTTACGCAACTGGGTAAGTTACAGCGACCTCACTACGAGGTCACTATGAATGATTGGTCATTAATAGGAGTTATGAGATAACTTTGGTAATATACATCATGTTATCGATATATAAATTTATTATTGGGATATTAACGATAAAAAATATTGTAGGAGTCACCTATCGATTCCAATTGAGATATTGCAATCATTTGCCGAGATAGGTGGGTTATAATCAGTGGATATCCGCCAGATACCAGAAGTTGGCACATGCTCGGTAGACCGCCCTGGTGCGTTTTTATGCGTTCGGCATGATTTCGCATTGGTTCTTGCAGCATTTCGCGACGGAGTCCCAGTCCTATGGTAAGTTTTGCAATGCCGTTTCACCATCATCATCATCGTCGTCGTCGTCGTCGTCGTCACGTAAGTAATATTAAGTATATGATATCTTGTGGAAAGAACCTTTCAATCGCATGTTTTTTTTGTTGGAAGGGACCCTTGATGTTTGCCTCTTGTGTTCCTTTCGCGCCGGCTGTCGTCTAGTGATGCTCCAGACGGACAGTCATCCTTGAACCTGAAACCCATAATCCCACTGTCCACGGACAAGGATTGAAAAGACATATTGAACCATTTCGACAAGATATGTTGGTGCCGAACCCCACCTTCGACCAAAGCCACAAGATCTCTCCTCTACTATCTAAATCAAACATGATCTACACCCTCAAAACACGCTACTCTCTGGCGACACAAGTCAGGACTGTAGCCTGCTGCTTTCAAACAATCCTGATATCCGGCTGAAACATCTATACGTCCATAAGTTTAACAGGGACGCTTTCTACTAGGGGAATCCAATCTTCATGAGGGATCAAATCCCCCACCCCCTCTGAACAAATATGTTGAATGGTTATTAGCTTCCACTTATTTTCATGAGGGATCAAATCCCCAACTCCCTCTGAACTTCAGTTGACTTCCGACACGGTTCAAACGTAGGGTTCAGTTGACTTCCGCCACGGTCAAACGTAGGGTTTGCAGCGATGCTTTTTTCTTGTTTGTTTTTTCTCTGTTTCTGCATACATCCATGACATTCTTCTGAAAATGATGGCATGATGGCTTTGGAAGGTGCTGCATACCACAAGCGTTCATATATGGCTACGGATCAATACCTATAGATACCTTTTTTAGGGCAATCAACACCCATTTACAAGCTATTCTGATGTCCACCAGGGGTATAGGGTTTTGACCTATACCCATATAAAGTATCCCACACTTTTTGCCACACTTCCAAGTCCTTTGGATCACCTCGGCCCCTGACTACCCTACCTCGGCCGCCTCATGGATCTGAGACCTTGCTCACATCGCCACAGAGGGGTGGTGAGGATTCGAAGTCGAGACTTGGGCAGAAAAATTGGAGAAATCACCAACGAATGGATAGGGATGATGTCAATTTATATGGGGATGGGTCAAAACCCTTTCTCCTGGTGAACATCAAAATAGCTGGTAAATGGATGTTCATCCCCCTAAAAATTGTATGTATATGTAGGTATTGATCCATAGCCATATCATTTTATATATACATATACATATATATATATATTATATTGGGATGTCAATGTTTTCCCAGGTTTTTGACCCAGGTTTCGTGGCGGATTTGTTATGATTTTTACCTCAAGGATGGTGCCTTGACTTGACTGGTTGTACCCCGAACATGCGATGGTATATCCAACTGCATTGTCAGCCTTGTCGGACAAAACCAACTAGTAGACGAGCAGTTCACCAGCCAAATTCAGGGTGCCACCAGGATGTACCAGCTTTGCGAGGGATTGTCATCTGGTAAATGCTTGAAAATCCCGAGCAACCAACCATTGTCATGGTATATATATGATATATGGCATTGAACATTATTGAAATAGTAATCAATAGTGGTATCCCGGTATCCCCAAATCCAAATCACTAGTGACTATTTTAGTATGGTCTGACCATTCTGTTTTTTGGGCTTTGGGGCACCGCCCATTTTTTGGGGAACTACGGGGTTCGGGCCAGTGCTCCAACGACCGATTTCAGGCCCATTGGACTTTGAAGGAAAACATCGATGGCCCATTCTTTTGAAAGGAGATAAAGGAGCATCCTTTCCACTGAATTTCACCTCATATTACTATTTTCGCTATTTTGTTGTCGCATTTTCGAGAAATGTCCTCTCTTTTTTCCACCTTGAAGGCTTTGAAACGTTGATCCCAACAGAGAGAAAATACCTAGGCCTAGGCCCTTTTTTGTGTCGCAGACCTTCTCAGATCCTGCAAGGCGACAGACCTTTCCGCAAGCACCTCGTGCCGTGGTATCTTGGCGCAGCATGGCGACTCCACTTCAGCGGAGAATCACGGAACGCCTCCATTTTTTGGATGGTCAAAAACCAGAGTTTCTCGGAGAAACACATGGTCACATGTTGAATGCTAAAAAAACAACATTTGGGGTTTTTGAATGGTAAATTGTGTGGTAAAGCCAAAGCCACATAGCTCTGGGGTGGTTGAAGTCCCAGCCATAATTTTATGGTGTATTGCTGGGATGATCACCAGGGTTTCCTGCAATGTTCCTTTCATCCAACCTGGCAACCCTGTGATTGCAAATGACCAGTCATTGGGCTGTGCTCATCGCAGCTTGGTCTGCTAGAGAAGCTTTTTGGGGTTCATGGCAGATACATCTATAGTTAATGGGAGCTATAAACTAACTCAGAACTGATACGGAGCCCCACCTGATACGAAGTATCAATGTGACAATATGGGTGTGGGTTAAAACTGCAGACCTGCCAACCTACAGATGTTGGGAAAAATCAGCGAAAGCCGAGGTGGTTCAGAGCCGTAAGACGCAGGTGGGGGTTTAGCCAAGACCGGAAAGGCGGCAGGAATTCAGTATGGGGAGAAACCATGGTTTCCGGTAGAACATTCAGAATTCCTTAAATCATAGAATTGGATGATGGGAAAATTTACAGGAAAGCCCCATATTTAATGGGAAAATCTATGGTTTCCTGTAAATTTTCCCTTAAACCAATCCAATGATTAAAGCAATTCAACAAAAGAAAGGTCACTCTCGACACTCTGTGGATGATGTCATATGATGTCGATGATTCTTTGGTTGAAAACTGAGATTGGCAGAACACAAAAATGGCCACTGGCCGGTATTCAAATGGCTGCTTTTTGCTGGGCCGATGGATTCACCAATTGATCAAAGGGATCAGAATGATCAGACCAAAAATTGTGTGAACTACATCTCTATTGCATTTTTTTCAAACAAGCCTTACAAAAACCTGTTTTTTTGATGCATAGTTTGATGCAGAGATGTCCTTTTCCTACTGAGTCCTGGCTTGTTGATATCGAAGGGCTCGGTTTTAAACCACCACGGAACATGATGAGATCTCTGGCCCTTTGGAGGCAGCGGGATCGCGCCACACAGGCGGCAACGCCGGCAACGCTTGTGTGTTGTGAATCTCACAATTTGTGGCCTCCGCCTTTATAAAATGGTATAGTTCATCCATGTTCATCCATGTTCATCCATGTTCATCCATGTTCATCCATGTTCATCTTGGTTTTGTAGCTTGAACCCCCAATCTGAAGGCTTAAATGCCCAAACTTTATGATCACAACACCCATCGTTCTCAGTTCTATGGCTGACCTAATTCCCGAGGGTACGGCTCTCCCAATGATACCCAAGTCTGTCCATTTGAGGGGACAGAAACCCCTCAAATTGCCACTTCAGGCAGGAAAATGATGATCACTCCCACCATGTTCTCTGGTTAGTGATTTCAAAGATGGCTATGGATCAATACCTATTAATACCATTTTTAGTGGGACGAACATCCATTTACCAGCTATTTTGATGTTCACCAGGGGTACAAGGTTTTGACACACTGCCAGATGTTCATTTTCAACATTTTTCAACGCATAGAAATGGGACGATGATCCCCAGATATTTGAAAAAAGGGGCTCAACGGCTCAACCTCGGCCTCGAGGCCAAGGTGCAGCTCCAGCCCTGAATAGCCCACGGCCCCAAAGGACTGCTGCCATGCAGGAAGTTCAAATTTTGACCTACAAATCAACTACGCTTGGTGTCAACCCGAGATTTTGATTCACCCCTGGGCTGTTTGAATTTTGGAAGTACTAATATTTTTCATTTTCATAGAACTTTATCACTGGGGCCCATTATATAATATATATATAATCAACGAGGACCCGGGTTTGTGAATCCGGGGTTGACATTACAGATCAAAATCCACAAGCATGCTGGTTTTCAGATTATTCCGTAGCTGGTATATATTAGTGGATGTTCATCCCTGAAAGTTTGAAGGGTCCTCCGTTTTTTGGGGGTTTCGCTTTTTTTTTTCGAACACTTTCGAATTGTCATTTGCAGAATGAGGTGCTGAATTGTCACATTCACCAGCCTTGCACACCCACATGTGGCAATACATATGACATAGGCTCAGGATGTCTCTGCTCATTTGAGGACTCTTGGCCCGGGGTCGAACTTTGAGATGTAAGTCTCCCTATTGGTTCAACATCGCATCATCGCATCATCAAACCGTCCAATTCTTTTGCTTCGCCAATTTCAACCCAAGCAACCCTGGATGTGGGGAGCATTTGCAGGATCATCGCAAGCCCACGGGCAAACCTGAACCACAGTTGGGGACCTTAAGTACAATACGAAGGATGTGAGTGTGGAATAAGGCATGGCAGGCTGTATAGATTGAAGATACAAACCAAACGTAGATACACGACGAAATCCCAAATGTGGTTTCCCCTTTCCCCGTCTATTTTATCAATCAAACTTGGATGATAACTGTGGGTCCCCGATGAGTTAAAAAAAAACCAACGAATTTCGTGACATCCATTTGACTCCCAATTTTCCCTGGCCAAATCCACATGTTTGATGGTCAAAACCCAAATTTCGTCGGTTACATCCCATTTTTTGGAGTAAAAACCACATCTTTGATGTTCAAAGCCATATTTTGATGGTTCAATCCACATGGTGTTGAACTCCCCCCATTTTTGATGAAAGTCCCAAGTTCTTTTCGCCATCCCGGAGCATCTCCCATCTCAGGTGCTAGCACTGCGGCCACCTCCACCTTCTCCTCCCTGGTTGGCTGTGGGGCGCCGGAGCGCAAAGCGCCTGCTCCCATCGGTGCTCAGTTGGGGCCCAGGTGATCGCGGCGACCATCACCTAAAATGGGGAGGAAGTACCAAGCCCAGTTACATCATGTTATTTATATAATGTTATATAATGTTATATAGTGTTATATATGGCTTTACAATGTCATATAATGTTATATATTGTTGTATGATGTTATTTAATGTTACATATTGTTATATATTGGTGTATAATGTTATTTAATGTTGTATAATGTTATTTAATGTTATATATATATATTGTTGTATAATGTTATATTTTTGTATAATGTGATATACTGTTATCTAATTTTATGTAATGTTATATATATATTTAAGCGCTTACGCGCGACAGCCGGCCAGGGGCCCAACTATGTAGGCCCATTGTGTGGCTATGTTGGCCTATGTTGGCGTATGTTGGCCTAT
>Ga0126342_10002979_pt1 | contig 27375 bp, 14 predicted proteins | sample Cyp1metagenome_FD_92528 | JGI IMG/M metagenome (GOLD analysis project Ga0126342, IMG submission 92528) | Coral microbial communities from Lord Howe Island, Old Settlement Bay, Australia - Cyphastrea 1 metagenome | ecosystem: Host-associated > Invertebrates > Cnidaria > Coral ... | reverse complement strand
TTCCCACAGTGAACATGTTTGGTTTCTTCTTCTGCACACCCTTTCCCCGTAGAATCCTAGCATGGAGCTTTGTCGTACCCCGGTCGCATTTCCACCCTCCAAAAGCTTTAAAATCTTATATATATATAATACATTTAAAAGAGGGTAATAATTGACCAACCACACCTGCCACACAAAACGGACTTGAAAATGTGATCCGCAGTTGACCGAGATGGATGTTTTGTAAAGTTTTCAAGAAACATAAACTTTGTTCCTCCTTAAGTATATACATGTATATATATATATATATACATATATATATATATAAATATTGTGTGCAGAAAACAATTTTTGAGATAATATAGTAACATTGATTACTGAGAATTACAGGTATATATATAATATACATGTATATGAAAAAACAAATTACCATTCTGTACCAACAATGCGATGTGGGCTTGTGTATGTATCTATATTATTATATTTATATGGAGACATTGCCCAGCGATCATGGGGATATTAAGCAGCAGTCCTGGTGATAGATGGGGAGGGGTTAAATCATCGACCCGATCACTTGAGCCTCCAAGGAGCTAACAACATAGTGAGACAGGAAGCCCGCAAAAAAACAAGCTAGCCTTGAGGCCGCATACAACAAGAAGCTACATATGTTTTTGTTTTTTCTATTTTGTAGGTCAATTTTGAATGGCTCACAGTACCCATGTTCTTGATGAGTGCTCATTTAATGCGAAATTTCGATCTTCAATCGCTAAGTCATCTACAAGCAGGAACTGTTCAATTGCCAGGGGGAATGATCATAGAGCAATCCTAGCTGCGAAGGCGGCAAGGTGGCAAGCCTGATCTCCTGGAAAGTGAAGCCATTGGTTGATCCATAGAGGGGTAGCCGGGTAGATCCAATAACTGATGAGATTCAACAGTCAGGATTTGTATGGATGTGTAATATGTGTAGCTGGTAAGCCAAAAACCGATCGACCATCATGGAACATTCATATCCCATATGAGCCATTGAAAATACCTTGGTTGATTGGTTAATATAGGGACTTGTACCGCCTAATTCATAGGGGAGTGTGATAGCCCAAAGTAGGGAAACCTATCAACCAACTAGTACAATGGTCCTCGCGTGACGGTGCTAGGTGTGCTCCAGTGGCGTGAGTCAACAAAAAGCATGGTCCCATTTTAAACAAACCACCAAAGTCGATATATTTGGGTAAATTATAACATATAACATCGTATAGGGAATCGCGCCTTTGTTCATGTTATAGTGAACTAATATATACTTTACCCCGAGATATTTGTCTATATAAAGATAACCTCTGGTAATCAAACATGAAAGTGGTACATGCCTCTTTTATTGGATGATTCTCCCGTTGAAACCTTCCAGTCAGTTTCGGGATTTGGAATTTTCCAGTTGCTGCCGTGGATCATGTCGCAAGGTCCAGCGTGCATGGAGATATGGTCACGTTGGCTGCGCAGTACTTGGCAGATTCCAGGTGTGTTGGGTCCGGGCAGAAAAAGTCAGTATCCACGCAGGAGATACGGAGATACCCAATGAAATGTTCATACCACTTTTTTTTGTGATTTGCCGCATGTTTTCTCCCGGCCATTTCATGTAGAGAATCGTGATCAACCAGGAGACTTAGCCTTTTGGAACACAGTATATATAATTATTGACGCACCATACATGTGTATATATATATATATTTAATATATATATATATATGTTTATGTGTATATATATATATACATATAATATATATATATATATATTTAAATAGACATCATAAACCCGTATACATGTACATGGATATACATAATGTGTATATATACACAATTGTCTTGCCCATCATATTTTACACTGTAGGGCTTTCTTCAGTCGTCTCACTTGCCAGGGACGATGAAGACCCACAGGCCGGACAGTTTTTCGTGCAAGTTTGTGGCGCGATGTGGTGGCAATTCAACGCTCGCAAGGGATGGTTTGCCCACAAAGAGTAATTCTGTTAAGAGATCATACCTGAAATGTCCATGTGATATCCCATAGGATCCATGTATGGTATATATGCTAACATTGGGGGTATATTGATGGTAAATTTTACCATATATAGCATACATGGATCCTATGGGTATGAACAAAAGTGTCCATGGTTATGCTATGTTCTGCTGCAGTTTTCGGATGTTTTTTGGCGGAAACTCCTTCGCTTCTTCGGCTCCGCGCAGGTGGGATTGGTGAACCTCCGCACCTTAACGGAAGTGCAGGACGAAGCCCAGGGGATCCACATGTCACATGGCTTGTGCTTAGTGAATGGTGTGAGACCCAAAATGTTTGTGAATGTTTCGTGCTTAGTGTTAGTGAATGTTTTCACATGATAATTGTGAACATCTTCATGATTGGTCAGTCCCATTCAAAAACTAAGCACACAGATTTTTTTTAGACAAACCCCATTGCGCTAAGATTGGCCACGCTCTTTTTCACCGCAAGGAGTTTGTGAACGCAACAGCCGCGCACCCAGAGAGACAGCCGGCTCCCCTTGGTTGCTGGTTGAATCTTGCTGGTTATACAGCTGTATGAATGTCTTAGTTTTGGTTTGTAAAGGAGTTTGTATCTTGCTGTAATACTCTACGTGTTTTTCAAATCAGCATAATTACAGCCTTTCTATTTTTTTCCACGGATTTGTTTGATTCTGTCCCCTTTTTACCTTGCCTGAGTCTTTATTTATTACTACTGACCATTCGCCAGTTGCCAAACTTTCAACCCAAGACCCACCTCAGACGTTGTTTCCTGAGACTCCGGCATATTTATGCATATTTGCTATCTGGTTGTTAGGAGGGAACTGGTCGGAGCTATAGATAGGTACATCCATATTCCCTATTAAATGGGGAGCCAAGGAACTACTAGAAATTCCGAACTGCATGATAGACAAACAGGTTGTGATGTTCTCTTTCTCTTCCTCTCTCTATCCCTCGAGCTGCGGGAAACGCTAATTAATGACTACTTGTACAAGTGACTTCTCACACTGGACTGAATTTAAGCAGCACCTTGACAACTTTGGTGTCACCTTCCCATGGTGTCCTGCTGCTGTTTTCTCCCAAGCTGGGACAATTGGGATTCGCTGCAGAGATCCACGAAGGCCAGGGGACTGCCAGCAAAAAATGTATGGAAGAATCCCATCCTCTCACATGATACAGCCCCATTCAATGGTCCCAGACAAAAAAAGTGTATTTATCCCCTACATCCACCATGGTTTCTTTGGGGTATTGAATACGAGTGGGTGAAGGGATTATTTACCTACAATGTCGGGCCCCCGTCTTCGGTAGCTAAGTTGGTGAACTCCAAAAAGTCACTCTGGTTCATAACACGCAAAAAACTATAGTATGTGAACAGAACTTCAGTATTCATGGGGTTATATACCAACTTAATTATAACATATTATAACAATAACACGCACATAACTATCTAGATCTGGGTAAATTATAACGACCTCACTGCGACCTCGCTGGAATCATGGTTAGTAGGGGAATCATCCCCAAATGGCCGAACTATTCAGGTTAGCGAATTATTATAATTTACCCAGATAGATCTATTTATAGTATTAATATGTATGAATGTGTTTTTTCATCAACCGACATGTCACCTTTGGGGGCCGTTATGTGCCAGGCCATGGCGGAAGAGTCCAGTGCCCTGAGGAGGGGCCCCCAAGGGTAGCGACGATCTGTGAACTACGGTGGTTGCGAAATCCTGCAGTTGATGGTGAACATCCCAGTATTTATAGGGTTTCAACCATCCGGTTGGTGGTGCAGGATTGCGCAGATTTCAATCTGATCGCTTTGGGGATGGAACTTGGGTCCAGGATGGTGCCGTGATCAATCAACAGAAACTGAGGAGATTTTAGTGCCAAAAAGGGATTCAACATCAGGTGGATTAACATTCATAGCCATGTGGGCCGGGCACCTAAATTTGCCGTGTTGCTGTGACAACCGGTGTACCAAAGGGTCTTAGTCAATAGCCATTTTTGGGCATCCAAATATTCTTGGACTGACCTGAACTGAGAAACCGTTTGCCTCATTCTCAACTAAAGAAGAAACACAATAAAAACGAGGCATGAGTGAATGATGATAAGATGATAAGGTATTTTTCCTGTATGGTAGAATTAGCAAGAAAACAAGAATAGATAGAGTATGGAATAATGTTCAAAAGAAGGTCTATAGTATATAGTATATAAGGGGGTTGTATCGACCTGAAGAGAGAGTATTATCAGATTGAACTAAAGAATTAAGAAAGAACTGAAAGAGTGACTGTTCAATCAAATGCTTGAGTCAATAAAGAGGAGTTGTATAAAAACATGATGATGTTCGTGTAAAGGAAACTATCGTTGCACATGTTCGAATGAGAAAATAGAAAATAAAGTAAGAACATGACTGGAAACGACAAGAAAATGATTTATGTCATGAGCGAATAAGCGTATATCTAAAATAAAAGATATCACAATGAACGGATCTCAAGGGGATAAAGAATTAAGAAAAATATGTTGATATTAAGAATTCATTGATATGTACTTTCCAAAAGGATAAATTTCAAGAAAAACGACTTTGATAGATATGAATAAAATAATTGTCAGCATTAAAATGTTGAAGAAAAACATGATATTAAAGCTGAGAGAATAATATGGCTTCGAGCGTGATAAACCGGTGAGGTGTTTTAGTATGTCTATTTTCCGCACACGATGATTTCCATGATGCACTGAGGAAGAATTCTTCTCATCTCTCAACCCCCTTCAACTTTCGCGCAATATTACAGGTTCCGTGTGCACTCGCGCCCTCATAACTGTTTCCACTCGTTTTCCTAATACGCAAGATTTCCAAGAGAATCAATGATCCTGCTTTTGGAGGTCGAACCAATTTTGGCCCCGGCCATATCTATTTTATTGTATGGTAATGATCTGTGCTCCATGGAAGGCTGGGATGTACACCCTGTGACCTAACCAGAGAGGTTGACGTGCTAACCACCAAGAACCAGAAATGAATAGCAAGAAATCAACAGAGAAGCGTGTGTCAGGAAGTTCATGGAAATTCTAGCACCTGTGAATTGTGAAGGCTCTACTCTGAGGGAAAGAACACAGGTGTATCATGGTGTATCCCTATTGTGGTGAGATTTTGCTAAGAGCTGTGAATTGTCCCGTGGTCCACCCCAGTGGCCCCACAGGTCAAGCAGCGAGAAGCCTTCGCCATTTCCCAAGCGGCCACGTGTGTCCTTCAGCACAGTTTCTTGGTGCTGAATCCTACATCATGAGTCAGGATCCATCTTTGATCTATGATTATCTATGTATATATGGCAACTATATAAATATAATTAACTAAATATATATATATATATATATATTATATTTTACAAGTAAACAATTATACAATTAATACGATTATACGTATAATATACTTTGCATCTATAACTTAAATATTCTGTTGTACCTGAGTTGTACCTCAGTAGTGTCGTAGTTTTTTTTTTGTTTCTTTCGATCAGCTTACCTGAGTCCCTGGGGTCCCATCACCAGCAAGGTGGGTGTGCGAACCTTCAACGGAGAGAATGATCCCATGGCTCTTTCGAGTCCCAAGGAGCGAGTGCCTCGTTGCCTCGTTTCTTGCGAAATGTTTGCCGTGTACCATATCGGAAGTGGACATGTGATGAACTCGTCACTAAATGAAGAAAACTTAAACATATAAAATTATATACCTTTTGGCCACTATACAAGAATATTCTGATGCAAGTGAGGGATATCTTAATTTGTAGATGTACGTTGCAGAATAGAGTATTTCGTCAATACCTATGGACGCAGCTCAAAATCTAAGGTCCCGATCCATACCCCCGACGCACAAGCGATCCATACCCCTGATCCACAACCCGGATCCATACCTGTTCGCAGAGATCGAATTCATTTGAGATCATTTGCGTAACTGTACTCCTTCGTTCCATACGTATATGTCCAGATCACCGCGTAGCGATCCATACCTGCTTTCTGAGTCATAGCCGTCATAGCCATATAGATAAGACAATTTCCACTGAAAATTCCAGTTGAGGTTGATACCTCCATGATAACCCGTTAGGACCCCATTCTTTCCCAATTGTGAATACCATCTACCCTGTAGTTCTCTCCCCAACAAATGGGGCCCTTATTCAAAGAAGTTGCCATTTTTTAACGATGTCAGTCAGAAATTTGATAGACAGAGGTCTACCTGACTGACGTGAACTAAATTGTGAAAATCCAACAGACTGCAAACACTACGTTTTTTTTTCAACAACCCGTTCTTCTCAAAAAAACAACTAGTTCTTTTTGACCTACTTTTTGAGGGTCTTTCAGGGTCTACATATCGATTATAGGTTCTACCATTTCAAAAACCATGAGGTTTTGCCCATGATTACCCATCTACCATAGTAAAACCCATAGTAAAACCCATGGTTTCTACCTCTACCATAGGAAAAACCATAGTAAAACCCATGGTTTCTACCTGCATTGGTTTATTGCCATGGTGCCATGAGGCCCTGTCGCCCATCTCCGATCCCGCGGGCGCGGCGCATGCGCATGTGGAATCGGACTCCGGCGAAGTCACGGCCAATGTGGAGAGCTTGTGCCTGGCTGTGGAGCTGGGGATAACCTTCTGGTAAACTAACTAACCCATTTATAGTGGAGTTGGGGTATTTTATTCCCAGACAAATCCATGTAGGGTAGAGTCCGGGTAGAGCATCATGACGGTTACTTGAGCATGTAATATAAGGATATATACCCTCTGGTAAACTAACTATGGAAAATCACCATTTTGGATGGGTAAATCCACTATTTCTATGGCCACTAACTATGGAAAATCACCATGTTTCATGGGTAAATCAACTATTTCGACTGGACCATGTTCAATAGCAAACTGTAAACGTTTACCAGAGGGAAGTCTGGGGAACCTCGGTACAAAATCATGCTCTAATGACTAACAGACCATACGCTCTAATTGAACAACATATAAATCAATTATAGATATACTTAACAGTCCAGCTAAAGAAACAAGATTTCAGGACATCTAAGTAATGGGTGGTTGTCATGTGTTTATTCCGTGTGAAGTTGGCCAAGACGTCTTCATGTTATTGTTGGATTTGTCCTTCAATTTAACAGAGGCATGGTGGAACCGAAAAAGGCTTTGGCCAGCGAAGTGTATAGGTATGTGAATATATTTATATATACACAATACAATACTACATAGACATATATATCATATAATTCATATATATATACATATCTTTAAATGGTCAGAAGTGGGGGGGGCCGAGACTTCTGATGTGCATATTACATCATGTCTGGAAATGAGGGATTGAACCCCTCCGCATGAAAATGGTCATGAAACAGTAAGCAACTTGGATTTGGGGTACACTATCTTCAGACAAGCCCCATGTATCATTAATTATATAGTTTATTTCCCAAAATATCAATGACAATGACTAATATATATTTATAGTATCTGTTTAAGCCACAAAATCAATGTCTATCATGTAAACAATGATATGTGTCCGTTTACGGCCCGATGGATCCAGCATTAGTGTCCCTTCGAGAAGGAAATATCTGGATCCATAGGGCACAATGAACATCATTTATGAACCACTATCAATGCTTGTCAATGACAATTATTTAAAAAATGTATGTAAAGTAACTTAAATATAGTTTGATCTATCAATGAATTTTAATGAACATCAGTGAATGTGATGGATGCATCCAATGATTACTTGTGGTTGTTTTGCTGAAATGTCGGAACCCAATATCTAGTAACATCGTTCATCTATGAGACATTCTGACATAAAGAACCAATACAGAATATCATTTGAGTATTGGAATATCATATTATCTAAGATGAATATCATCTGTGAATGCATCTTTGTCATCCAATAGAATCTAGGCGATTCTAATTAAATGGTGGATGATTTTTATAGATGAGTCATTTATATAACAATACCATCACCATCAATCATCTATATTTCAGATTACAATTTGGATTCTAGATACAATCCGCAGAATTCTACAGGGCTTGGTAAATATCAAGTTTGGGGATGTTCGAGATAGCCTCTGGTAAACGTTTGCGTTTAACAATGGGACATCACCATTTTACTAGGTAAATCAACCATTTCTATAGCCATTTTCACTAGCTATGTCAGTTACCAGAGGGTATCCATATCATCTACGAACCAGGTCACGCTTGGTGCTGGAGGATGAGTTGGACGCGAGGTTGGACACCGAAAATGGGCGGTTTCGGATGCGGTTTTTCCGGGCATGGCTATTGAACTACTAAAAAGGCAGGATCCTGGCAACCAAAATGGTGATTTAACATGATTTAACTGGTTATATATGCAAGAAAATGCGATTTAACATTATCTAAGTGGTTACGTTAATTGGAATATAATGGAGTTATGATGGGAATAGTTGGGCAACTATACCATGAAATGATGACTCTTTTACCAACAGACTTTGGGGGACCATCCAAAATGGGGATATACTGTTTATACAACCAATGATTATAACAATTTTTGATTGTTTCAATGATTGCTTAGAATCCCTGAAAGGAACATAAATTGTGATCATGCCATGGCTGAAAACTCGGGTGTTTTTCAGGATAACCAACCAAACATGAGGGGTTGTCTACACAAAATGGATATCAATGGATATCATTACAGCTGGCTGGTGGTTTCAAAGATGTTTAATCTCCATATTTTGGAAAGACCCATCGCTGTAACTCCAGTGCCAGGCCATTGAAAAGTGAGCCTGTCACTGAACTCCCGAAGGTTCGTCAACAAGCTTCCAACATGTTCATTTTGACATGTCATTCACGGTGTTTGGTTGGTTGTAAAATGTTGTAACATGCCTACCTAACCGCATTGTTGACCATATTTTTGAGATCGATGGGTGATAGCCACATTGTATCTGGATTCTAGTCCAGTTGCTAGGTTTGTTGCCTACAGCCTACATAAAGTATATGTGCAAACACATGTAGTTAACTGTTATGTTTTGTTTCTTTTCCGCAATAATACTCTCAATAAAAAACACATAATACGTGATACATCGTACATGATATATGATACAGAATGCATCATGCATCATACATACTTTATATATATATACACATACAGTGTGAATATATATATATATATATATATATTCAACATAAGTATGTGTATACCCATTGTCTCTTATTTGCGAACCCTAGTTCGCTGTCCGCAAAAGGCTGCAGGTTTGTTTGCGGTCAAAGCACTCTTCTGGGATACCACTGTTGCATTACATATACATTTGATGTGTAATTATCATACGGTATTTTAACATAAGCTATTGAACATGTCCAAAGTATAGATGATTTACCCTCGGGTAATCAAACATACGTAGCACCAAAACAATATCCCATTTATAGATGAATTTCCCATTAAGACTTTCATTTATAGATGCTTGTCCATTGCCACCTTTTCATAACCCTCCTCCGGGTGGGAACATTCCGGTGATTTTCCGGGCCACCCTGCCAGGAGCAAACATGTCGACATCAATGAGTCACGAGAGCAGTTGGAGCGCGTCTTGTTGAAGCAAGCTTCACCCATGCGGACTCCCACAGCAGATCAGGTGCCGTCAGGGGCATCAGGGGATGTGTTGGACGTGTCCGTGTCCTCTTTTTGGGATGTGGAAGATCAGCAAACAAGCGTTTCTTGTGAGATAAATGATCAACAGATATCAATAGTTGGATGATGTGAAAAGCAAAGGGTATAGACACACCAACAGCTGTTTTTTTTTTCGCTCCCTACGTGGATTTCTTCCAGGAGACCTCGCCATTGCCTGAGAATTGGGACCTCTACAAGCAGTTCAAGTCCAGTAACTTCGCTGATTTGACGAACGAGAAAAGGGTTGGTTGCTCAAACCGTAGGTACCCTGTGGTAAATTGTTACATAAGTTGTTAGGGTTTGCGAACTGGAAGCCATGGCCCAATTCGAAAAAGAGGGATTTACCATGAATTTACCGCTAAAAGTTGTGATGTTTCCATGGCTATATTGAATTGCCAGAGAGTAAATGATGACACAAGGGGAAACAATGGTGATTGTTTACCTCTTTACTTAGCCAAATCTGGTATATCTGGGATCTTGGAAGCAACCCGGTAAAATATGGTAAACCAGTAAACCGGTAAACCGTGGATAATATATATATATATGTACATTGTATCTGTAGATATGTATGTGTATATGTATGTGTATATGTAGGTGTATATGTATGTGTATATGTATATATATATATATTGTTGAGTTGTTTGTTCATCAACAAGAATCGGGATATGATGAAGCCAAACATGAATTTGATATGATTTGGGTACTTAAGAAATGTTTGACGCATTGTTTGAACGATGATCGTGCCTATGCTCCTCATTATATATATATGTATATAGATATACGTATTTAATATAGTTGAAATGATGGTCCAAAAAGCTTCCATCTTTGAGATCTGACATGTTGAAGTTGATCTTATGAAGCCAGGACTTCGCATTCCGAATGCATCGAAGATGGCTACACGATGCTACGGGTATCCAAAAGTTTGCCCCATACCTATGTTAGATACGCAGAAATAGTGTTTACCTGAGGTTAGATGTGCCAGCCACTTGTTTGGGTCTATAGTGAACTAGTGAACTATAGTCTTGAAAGCACTTCTCCACCCGCACACCCGGGAATTCCATACCTACTTTGACAGCAAGACGACAGCAATTGACTAAGGTCAAGCCGCGCAAACCAAGGGTTCACCTGAGTTGGCGTCCACCAGTCTCTTGGGAAGAAGTTCATGTGGGGGGTACCCTCTGGTAATTTAATGTAGCTATGTAAAATGGCCCGTTTATAGGGACTTGTCCCATTAAAAATGGTGACCCCCATAGTTACGTTAGTTTTCCAGAGGGTATCAATTATGTCACATCATCATGTCATGGAAAATTAATTGGGCAGATGAACCAACGCACCGTCTTTTTCTGGGTATTGTGGACCTCAAGAAAGCTTAATGTCAATCCCTTTTATCAACCCCTGGGCTGTTTTAATCTTTAGTAGCAATTCATAACTGTTTGGGTGGTTCCCCCCTGGTTTTTAGTCAGCCAGGATGAAGAAAAAGTCCTGGTTCTGACACCACTGAGCTTTCACAATTTTATTGGAAATCCCATGTTTGATCGCCACATCACTTAAACCATGTTAAACCATGTTAAATTCAGTTGGCTAAAATATGTGTGCGTGTATGGTTCAATTCAATCCCATGGTGGTAAACCCTTTAAATTGTGTTGGTCTACTCTCATCTAATAACACCTTTTTATCATTAGTGGCTGGAATAACCAGTGAAATGCACAATGTCATTCATACAACTCCCATTTGTTCACGATTCAATCGCTTGTGTTTCCCTATCTTTTCACAGTGAAGATCGCATTGTAAACACTTCAATGGATTTGTCCAAACATACAAAATCACTAAATTGTATGGTGTTCACATAGTGTTTCCCCGGCAAAGATGGCTACATACATATTTGGAGTATAGCCAACTTCTGGACAAATCCACATATCCCATTTTATATATCCCCATGATTGCTAGTTATTCCCCATAACATGATTGCTAGTTATATATTCCCTCTAATGTTGGTCAATCAATGTCAATAATAGCGCCAATTCTCTTCATATATCTCCTGGAAATGTTGGTGAAAATCCCATGGACCACTTAGATGGGCAATTTCCAACCATTTATCCAACTCCATGGGCTAAGCATTCACACATCACTTAAATATCCCGCAAAAAAAATGAAAGTATTAACATCAATGATTTTTCCTAAGTATGTGGTGATGAAATATTTTTTTCTTATGAGATATCCCGAATTTTCCTAAGAATGTGGTAACTTTTGCACATTTTCGCCGCTATAGCAATTTCGCCAGGTCGCCGCGTGAGCCCCCGCGTCGCGCCAAGCCGGGGCCCCTTGCGGCCGCGCGCCTCCAAGTGTTCACCGCGGCGCTCCCCGGATACGGTGGACATGAGTGGAGTGGTGAGGCCTGGAACAGCACCGAAGCGCTGGGAAACAGCTGGGAAAATCCACCGGAAACTTTTCCGGTTTTAGGCATCGGTTGGAGGTTTCCGGCAGATGTGCCGGCTGATTTTCTTGAATTGAAAATGCCACTGCAAGTTGATCATTATATGATGTCAAAAACAAGTTTGACACCCCCCAAGTGAAATGTTTGTTGGTTATAGCATGGCCCATGAACACTGTTATGTGTAGATCGTATAGTTATATTCCCCCATAAATCCAAACGTTATCCGAGGCAAATAAACCAACTTACCCATTGTTCGGGAGCCTCACCTTGTAATTATGCAGGAACCGGTATACCAAATATCTCATGGGATGGGATAAGGGATGATAGTTGATGGGGGCATTCTTTAAGGCTCAACTCTGAGCAGTGGCTGTGTAGGGGACACCCTGTTGCCTGGGTACGGATATACAGCAACCTCTTAAGTCTTAGCTAAGATAGATCGTAGCAAATCCCCACAACAAAATACTGAGAACATATTTTAATATAGTGGGAGTGGCAATCAAACATATAAGAACATAGTTGATAGATGATGGTTGGTCGATGTTTTCTTGGACATAGTTTATCCTTGATAAATTGTGTAAAGTGTAAAGTATCAATTGAACCAGTCTGTTGTCAACCCCAGATTTTGTTAAAGCCCCAGTTTATTCGCGGCTTCTAATCTTAAGATTTGTTACGGGGAACCCAGTTGACCCCACAAGTTATCTAGTCAGGGTCTATTAATCTGGCCTTGACCCCAGGCAACAAGGGTTTGTTTTGGCATTGTTTTAACCTTGGATGGGTTAACCCTAAGAAATGGGCGGTCAGAGTATTTTAGAGAGCTGGATATATTTAATATACGGTGGTTTCTTTTTTTATGGGGGATCACCAGAACCATGTGTTTCAATACTAAAGTGGTCGAATTTGGGGTGATTTGGTACCCGCATTGAAATGGAAGCTTCCATATGTGCATATATCATCATATATCCCAGTGGATCCAGCCGTGCTTCCTGAAGATACTAATGACCTCCTCAGTCATCATACCGCTATCATACTTCCTCAGACGGTACGGCTCGATCCGTAGGTTACATGTGTATATATATATTTACATATACACGGTAATTACCAACAACATCATTTTGTGGCCGAACCGAAACTATAGCGAAACACATCTGGAGCTCAATTGTCAAAAACGAGGCTTTAAGATTGCTCAATCATTTAAAAAGGATGGTAACTGTTTTAACAAATAAAACATGGAGAACTAACCAACACAGAGTCGAACATAATTTGACCAAAACATAGTCAAAGAATGGTGCTGAACTATCAACCATGAGGGTTTTGACTGCTCTAGATGCTAAAACATGTGGTTTATCTGGTTTAAGCAACAATATATGAAGTTCGCCAAACTGCTATTGGACATTGTGCTTTAACCATCATAAAATGGAAAACCACGTAAGTAAGACCCTATACTGGACTGGAGGTTATGAGAAATTAGACATTTTACCATCATGTTGCCATCATGTTGCCATCACTTTACCATGATTTCACCATGTTTTTACCATGATTGGACCAAGTTTTTTGGCACTTCTGGGTCTTCCGCGCCAGATCCATCCAGATGGGTCCCAGGGAGGACGGCCGCGACGAGTCCCTGGTGCCGGAGGGGCGCAAGTCCTTCGTGCCTCGGCCATTTCGGACGTGGGGATAGATCCGTAATGATATAGTAATAGTAATATTGGTGATAGTAATATGGAAGGTATAGTAATGTCATAAATATCATATTAATTGGGGTAAAGTAATGTATAGTAATCATCCATAATCATCCTATATTATTGGTTGATGTCGTAAATATAATTTTACGGAAGGTTTATGATTATATTGGATGTATATACAATATTAGCCAATTGCTTAATTGTTGCGTAACCAATGAGTAATGTCATTATGGCTGTAATGTCAATATGGCTACTTATATATATATATTTATTTATACGGTTCATTAATAAGTAATGTTGGTTGCCATTACTTGGATTGATTATATTTTAATCATTGCTCATTGAACCGAAATGATGAGTCATTAATATATAATATGGGTCATGTATGGTTGATAAATCTAAGTAAAAACTAAGGATCTTGTGATATATCAGCAAATAGGTAAGCAAAATGACCAATGAACACTGGTAATATATGGTTAATGCTGTAAATGAGTAGTACATCAATAATGCCCAAGTTCGGTGTATTAAACAACAAATGGGTCAGTAGTGAGGTAAAGCCAATGCCATAATATCCAAGTGTAAGGTGTATGATTTTGTAGTCGCCTATTTGAGTTGATTCATGATTGGTAATGGACGGCAGCACCTTCGGTGGCATTTGGGGCGTATCCACTTTTCCTCGGATATTGTCTATACCAACCACTTCGCAAATCGCAGTGAACATCCAAGTAGTTCTTTAATGGCTTCAAATCAAGTTGGTCCCCAAAAACAGTAGATTGAAGCTAAAGAGCCCCCAGTCTCTTCAGATTATTTCCTTTCATGTTGGAATGCTAGCATAGGATGTATTCCTGACGTGTCCTCATGAGGGTTAAGCATCAGCATGACCGCGAACTGTCAGACGGGGTCCTACATCCCGACAGACTCACTTTCCACTGCGGATAGTGATCATGATGTTTGTTGATCACGTGTGGGCTGAAGTCCATAAAAATCGTCAGTGATGCCAATAAAAAAATGCTAACTGTTGAGTAATTGGAAATAAGATCATGACATACTGATTTTTTAAGGTCAAATCCACCGGTGCATGATCAATTTCTCAGGGTGCCACAGCCATTTTAAGGGAATCTGTTTTCAGTCACACCAGAATATCCAGTATCATTAAACAGCATTAATCCTCATTATGCATTGATCAAGTCCCTATTTTTGATGGTTAAATGCCAGTTGCTCACCATTTTTCGATGTTTAATTTCCCAGTTTTACAACAAACATGACTTAAGTATTAAGCTGGTTATTGAATTTTAGATATACGGGAACAACATTTAAATATGTGCAGGGCGGGCCAGACCACGAGCCCCCGGAGGTAGTTTGAAACACCAGTTCCATCCGTACATTTAGATCAATGTATATCTCTATATAAACATTGGATTCCGTATGTTTAAATCGCCGGGCAGGCCAAGGAAAACCTTCCTGGAGGTTGTCTAACATAATAGAATCCGTATGTTTAAATGTAGTTAACGTATAATATATATATACATGTATATTTATATATATTGGCTTATATATATATAGTGTATATATATACACATGTTTTAGACACACATATTATGGTTGTAAAGATATTTATATATATATATATATACAAACATATGTTGATATCCAATTTTATCTCCTTCAACACCACCATGTTTGGTTCATCCTTCCCCATGTCTCTGTCCATTTCAAAGGCCACCTTTCAGAGCCTGGAGCCTGGCCCTGAGATCTATGCTGTGAAGCAGGTGCTTCACCGGGGCCTTCCGTTTTCGCTGGCGAAATTGGTGAAGACTTGCCGCACTTAATGTTTGGGTTTATGGGGGAAGTTAACTGGTATTAATGGGGAGAATTGTCGCTCAACAGTTTGCTATGGTGTAGATGGCTCATAGAGATAGGTGATGTTCATGATGATTAATACATTATTTTAATGGTATGGTTCCATAGCAGGTAATTTCACATTGCTATGGAAAACAGGAACACCATGTGTATATATATATATATATATCAATAGATATATAGATATCAATGATATAGTCATCTATTTCTATGCGTAATTATCCACAGCTATGTTGAACTACCAGACGGTACAAGATAGTGCCCCAGTTCGGAATCCGTAAATGTAGGTTGACGATTGGTTTTACGCTATATAGATATATCGATAGTTTCTAATAGTTACCAGGGTTTTGAAGCCAACTTGCAGCTGGGGGGCACAACCACAAGGTGGTTTCCCCCCCAATTACAAGTTGTTTTATACCCCCTCATTGACTATACATCTATACTGTATGTGTATCATACCCAAGAGAAATTTTGAATTCTAAGCCCACTTAGCCAGCTATGGGGCATCACCTTGCATGTCAATTGTGTCGGTCGTGCGTTGTTTAACAGTAACATGTTTCTTGATGGATGTTGATGATGTCAGCTTCATGCTGGTGTTGTTAATCTTCCCCCTTTGAGAAAGTTGACCTTGATCTCAACCGCAGTTTTCCTAGTATTTTCCATATGTTATGTTCTTAACATGGGGAAACCCATTGAGGTCGATGATTTTCAGTTGGAACTTATCTATTGGACGATTTTGAGGTCACCACCCATTTTATGAAACCCACGTATCTCCCAAGTGTTCAATTTTGCCATACATGATAAATACTTGAAATCACCATGAAATCACTATTACCATCTGGCAATCAGCCATATGGCAATGGGAAATCATCCATCGATAGATGATTGCCGATTGCCCTTGATTTGCTGAGGAATCTACAGGGAATATGTTTTAATTTATGCTCGGTTCCTTAAGCAAATCCAAATGATTATCACCATGATATATATATATATACATAGTCCCCTATTTAGTAAGCTAAGTGGGTTATCCCGTCTATAAATAGATTATAGGTACGTCAAAAAATAGAGTTATTAACCACTTACTAAGTGGAATGATCCTCTAAGCAATCTCCCTATATTTTCTCATTATCATCCATGTTTATCCATTAATATCACCTTGTTATCCCAGTAGTATCCAACTGTTATTTCATTGTTCATATATTTTCATATGTCCCATTTAGTAAGGTTTATATCTAACAGTAATATCAAGTAATATCCCATCTAAGTATAGATAATCTCTTAGATCCATAGATGTCATTGAGAAAATCCAGGCAATGCCCCCATATGTCTGTGGTTACGTCATGTAATATGTTTATATGTACATATGTTATCCATATATCTGGTTGGTTGTTTCAAAAATTGCTTTTTTTCCATATATGGGATAATCCTTCCCATTGACTAATATTTTTCAAGCTGGGTTGAAACCACCAACCAGTATATATATATATATATGTGTGTGTGTGTCCCATTGTTATATCTATATCTCATTGCTATATATATATATCCCATTGTTATATCTATATCCCATTGGGATATATATATATAGATATAGATATAATTATATATATATAGATATAGATATAATTATATATATATCCCATTGTATATCCCATTGTTATTCCATTCTTCCATTATGGCATTTTCAGGCAGGACGACGCTTGCAAGAGCCGATGTTGAAGAGTCGAGCCATGCAGCGGCATCAGCATCATAGGCGCATGCCCGACGGACGGTGTATGTCGGGCACTGTGCTTTGAAGCCGGGGAGTTCATGGAAAATATATTGAATTCATCAGTTGATTATAGTGATAATACACTATTATAAAACTATGATTATCAATTATGATTATACACTATACACTATAATACACTATTATAACCATCTGAAATCAATGATGATATAATATGATATACAATTTACCTCTGGTAAATGTTTACGTAACTATGGAAAGATCCACCCATGTTTTAATGGTAAATCCACTATTTCGACTGGGCCATTTTCAATAGCTATGTTAGTTTACCAGAGGGTATTTGAATTGATCGGGAATTGAGGGGGTTTCACGGAATTTGCTGAGATTGGAGGGGATGTAACGGAAACCATTGGGATTAAATGGGGTCAAATATGATATATATATATATGATGAGAGCAACACGTATTCATGGTTTTCTGGATGGTGAAAGTTGAATTTAACTAGTGAACATAGGATCTTTATGGGATATCTATGGGAATCTTGGAGGGGATTACACGGATCCAAAAGTAGATGGCTCAACTCAAAAACCCAAATACCCATAAGATGGCACCGCGCGGTGAGGAAGAAAACGATGCTATTTTGGCTGGAACATAAAACGAGTTGCGCCATCTATGTGGCTTGTGTCAAAGATCCAATTGAGGAAAAAAAATCACCCCAAAATAGCGCATATTGGATGACCAACTTAGTTTAAAATGAAAAGGTATATGGCGCAACTGCCACTCCGGTAGATGGACATAAGGGTATTGTTAACTAAGTTTACTACATTTCCGATCATTTTTGCTTGTTTATACTGTAGATTACACATGTTTGTATTGTATATATATATAATTATATATATATATATTATATATTATATATATATATATTTAATTCATTTTAATTCCACTATATTTTTTATCCAAAAAATGAGTTGCGCCATCTATGTCCCTTAAATCCCTTTCAAACGCCAGAAAAAAAAACCGATGGGTTCAAAAATGAATTGTGCCATCTATGTCCCTTAAATCACATTCAAATCTTTTAAAATTTCATTGCGATACCTTGAAAATGACCCGCTGAATGTTTTAAAACTCATTGTGGACAGAATTTACGGATAGAAATCTCATTTTTCAACATATTTTGACAAACATATTTCGAAAAAAAAACTAAACATTCATTGCCAACCCCCCTCAGCCTGCTGAGCAAAACACATTTACAAAACAGAAGTGTGTCCTCATCATCAAGTCCTTTCCTGACTTGCGCCATCCATGCGCGTCCCAAACATGGCAGTTCAGCAGGCTGAGGGGGGTTGGCAGTGGCAAACGCATTTAGAAACAGGCTTTTGTCTCATCATCAAGCCCTTGCCTGACTTGCGCCATCTATGTGGTTTGGAATTGTTTGGAAACAGGCCCGATTTTGGGGGCATATTGCTGCTTCAGGAAAGGAGATTCGCCATCTATGTGGCATATTTTGGTTAGGTTGGTTTATGGATGTGGGGAGATATGAGGGAGTTGCGCCATCTATGTGGGCAGTCCCAGCCTGATTTTGGCGAATGAGTGGGAGTTGCGCCATCTATGTCCCAAAAAGGCAGCTTGATGTTGAGGAGAAAATATGGGTGCAAACCAGCGCAGCAGATTGCAATAAATAAATCATTTTTAGGGACATACATGGCGCAACTGACTTGTTTTGAATGGGAGTTGCGCCATCTATCCTCTGCATTTTGCCTTTGACATAGATGGCGCAACTCAAGAAATTGAGCCATCTACTTTTGGGGGTGAGTAACACAACCAACATAATCATAATCAAGAGCTGAAACACGCAATCCAATCCTCAGAACAAAAAATGCCCAATAGATCCAATACTAAACCAGTGCTTATTATTGGCGAATCTCTAATCTTTTTGGGGAATGAATTGTGCAAATAGAATAGAAATTGGTAAACATTGGTGTTTCTGAAACTCATTGCACGGTACCAGTGTTTTTTTTGTCCGGCTTGATCATGTGTTGGCTTTCCTTTGTAGTCTCAGTCATTTCAGTCATTTCCTACCTCTTTGTTGGGCATATTCCACTGCTGTTCATGGTACTTCCACTGTTTATTGGATACTTCTTGAGTATATGTTGAGGAGGGGTTGCTGAAGGTTTTGGCTCCATTGTTTGAACAAGACTGTTCAATGGCATGTAGTTTGTTGTGTTCAATTGCATTTTGTAGGCGGGTTCACCTTGACAAAGGATGGCAACCCCTCCACTCCACTCCAAATTCTTTGGTAAAAAGGAATGGATTTGTTATGTTTGGGGTCAAAATATCAGGGCAATATGATTGGCTGGTTGGTGATTTTTGTTTTAATGGTTAATGTTTTGGTTCCCATCACCAGCCAGTTGAGGGACGTATGTGTTTTTCCTGAGCGGTCGCAGGAGCGATTTGATGAGCTCAGCTGAGAGGTTTCGGGAGATGCAGGACCAGGTGGGATCAAATTCGTGGAAATTCGATGCGATGCCCCCCAGTTATAAGTTGGTTTATAAACCCATTAACTATATAGTCATATCCCCATATCCCCCATAAAGGCCCTAGTTAAGCAAGTCATAAACCAACTTAGCCATCGTTTGGGGACCCCACCTTGTGCTAGTTGTGGATGTTCATCACAAAAAAATGTTGCAAGTGGGATGGTAGATCCCGCCTTTTATCCTTCCAGTGGTCGGGCAGGCTGCGAGATGCATAGAATGAAGGGATCAAACGCTTCACTTACGTAAATATGAAGGAGAAATATATCTATAGGCCAAAAAAACTATATATGTGATAGGTGTATATATAACCAGTCAATGATAAGGATGGATGCAATAATATTGTCAGAAAAGTCAAAAGTTGCCCAGGTCGACGACTTGTATCCAGATGATCGGCTTACCCTCCGGTCAAACATGGCGAGGGAACATCCATCGAAGTATAGATGTTGTCCCTATATGGGGGTTTCCATAAACGGGGATACCCAAAATGGATGGTTTATAAGGGAACATCCTATTAAATTGGATGATTTAGGGGTACCCCTATTTTCGGAAACCTCCATTTTAGCAGATGTTCAACTGCCATGTTTCATGACCGGAGGGTAAGTCACGTTTTCATGATGATTTTCACCAAGTCTCGTTTTTGATGCCGTGGGCATGTCGCAGGTGATGAAAGAAACTCAGGAGGATCAGCAACTGATGGAGATGAAGGTGCCTCGTTGAAGCCACCGAACTGTGATTGGTTATGAATTATGAATGGTTTAGAGTTTTCTAACCCAACTGGTAAAAAAACAACACGGGGAATTATATTGTAATATTATATATATATATATATATTTATTTATATTGGAATTCTAATCTTATCTTAGTGATCCTCATCCATGAACTGGGAATCCCCCTTTTACTACCAATACAGGGATGAAAGTGGGTTTTGAAAACAGTTTGCCTGTTTGTCTTAGTGCTTTTGTGTAGGTCTTCACAGGGGCTACTGTTACTGTCCCAGTATTAGAAACAGATAAACGGATTCGTTAGAATTTATGATTAGAGATATTGCAGACACGTTGCAGCTTTATACGAATCCATTGACCTCGGAAATGGCAGTGCAATGAAACATGGTTTTCTCTAGCGCCTTGGTTTGATACCAGAGGTAAGTCATTGTGGATGTGAGACTTTTCTGGTCTTAGCACATGCATGGTGTTTCCCAAAACTGATACCCCAAAGTCCGACCATTCCGGAGTATTGCTCTTCCAAATCGATTGCAATTGTATTTCCTACCTTACCTACCATCATCAACCATGGCCAACTCCCCCTGATTTATCCATTCCTTGGGGTGGCAGTGTATGGGCGGGTGACAATTATATATCCCCATCATTTAAAAATATACATATATATGTATATATACATTGCGTATGCCATCATGTAACACATGTTCTAGATATTTTACATCCTCAATATATCTTCATTACGCCCGAATGATATGCTGCTTGTCATCAACCAATTGTCATACGGAGTTTCGCATGATCCCCAGCAGCGGCCATGGGAATTCGCATCGTGGCATCGTGGGGGGCAGCGGCACATAGCGGCGCCATGTGTAGATCTTGGGAAGCGACCGTGATTGAGACAGTGAGGCTGAAGTTTTTTTTTGTCCGCGAGAAGCATCTGGTAGTTCCAAAAATGTGACTGTTCTTCCCTCGATGGGCTCGCAGGATTGTTCATAAACAAAGTGTCGAAACCGTCCTCAATTTCCACCTACATTGTAATTACGATTTGGAACGGTTTTGTTTTTTTGGTATTGCTCAGTTTATCACACATATATTTTGTTTGTGGTAATAATTATTCCATTAAACAAAATGAACATATATTCATATATACATTCATGTGTACATATACATATACATTAATATGTACATACACATATATATATACATACATATAGTTGGATGACCACACCAGGGCCAGATGGCAAAGAAAGCGTTGCAAGCCGAGCAGCAAGCGCTGAAGGACTTGGAGGATCAGGCCGCAGCCAGGTTGCGGCCGTGGTCACATCACATATGTCTATATAATTCTATCTATGTACACGGTGATATCTTTATGTATATGCCTGATTCATGTTGATGCATGTTGTTTATATGTTTATATGTTTGGTTTATGTGTATGGGTGTGTGCTTTTTTTTTAGTTGTTTTGGGAGATTTGTGTTTATATGTTTATATGTATATGTTTTTGTTTTGAATGTACATATAAATGCATGTGCAGCTCGTATGCATATGTTTATTTGTTGATATGTTTATATGCATTTGCATATGTACATGTATGTGGTCACATGATGTTACATATATGTGTATGTGTATATATATATATATGTATTTAATGTATATGTGTGTTTATGTGTATATATATATGTACACATATATATGTTTATGTATTGTTTCATGTCCATGATTGTGTTGTGATGGTTATAGGTATATGTACATGTTTGTATTTGTATGTGTATATGCGTATGTGTTTGTTTATGTATATGTTTATATATACACATGTGTATGTTTTGTCATTTTTTTAATGCATATCATGTTGTTGTGTATATTTTGTGTGTGTGTGTTTTTGTGTTTGTTGTGCCTTTGTTTTTTGTTTATTTGTATGTATGTGTATATGTATATATGGATATATGGATATGTGTGTATTTATACTTGTGTATATGTGTTTATGTATATGTATATAATTGTATGTATATATATATATATATCTATCTACATGTATATATATATATATATTGTTTGTTTGTAGTTATTTATATGTGTTCATTGTTTTTTTTTGCATATATATATATATGTATATAATGTAATTGTTATTATTTATCTTGTTATTTATTTATTCATTATTGTTGTCAAATATGTGGTTTTGTTGTTGTTTAATGTTTAACGGGTATGAAAGGTTGTTTTGCAAAATTTGGGCAGTTGTTTATGCAATCTACCTCCAAGAATGCCCTGTTTTGCCAGCTTGAATGATGTTGAATCCTTCATTTTGAATGGGTGAAAACATCGTATATCCCCATATATTGCCAAATTTTGATTCCTGAAATCCCCAGTTTCCAGGGACTCCCTGCAGGTGTCGCAGGCGCAGATGTCTGTGGAAGCCACGAAGGAAGAGCTCCGCCAGGTTGTGAAGGGGGATTTTCTATGAGATTTCACCAGCAAAACTGGGCAAAATTGGTGTTTCGTTCAACTTGTTTGGCCTTGGGGTCTTGGTCTGTTGGCGTTGTCTTTTTTCCACATAAGGGAAAGCTGTTTCCTCCGTGATTTTGGTATGGAAAAGTTGAATTTCACAACAAGAGATGGGATCTCAAGATTGAAAACATGGAAATTGGATCAACCAAAAAGTGGATGAAACAAAAAAAACATGAGCTTCGACAATGGCCAACAGCGGCTAACATATATAGGTAAAACAGTGGTGAATCGTTATGGAGGATGCGAAAATTTCCTACTGAGAATCGATTTGCTTCTGGAAGGAGCATACTCTACGGATCCAGCCGTACCTTCTCAGGAAGTATTTAGGGATATTTCGGAGATCATTCTGAGGTACTTCCTGAGAGAATATGTTACCCATATATAACCTAAGTTTAGCTATATTATATTTTATTATAAAACCTACATAACCTGTATATTCCCCAGCTTCAACATACCCATTTCAGGTAACCTCGGAGCCAGGCCAAAAAGCGTCTCTTGCGACAGAAAGCGCAACGTGTGGCCCTGCAGTGTCGTGGTGTGGAAGATTTCATGGGGTAGACAACCAGCAATCTGATAGATCTAAATGATATATGATGGGAATATAGTGGGATATATATATATATATAATATTTATATATATATATATATATGTTAATGGTATGTATATATATATATATGAGTATTAGACCAATAATCTGATATTATAGGTATGAGCACGAGAGATTTACAATGATTTTTTTGTGGTTTTCTTTTCATAAGGAACATGATGCTCATTTTCAGAGAAGCCGCCCTGGCCCTGCAAGAAGCGGCCCTCAAACGACCCATGAGACACCATCTATACTAACATGACCAGGCCTTTCATGATCAATGTATAAGTAGGTTGTTTCTTTGTTTTGTGTTAATGAAAATAAGTGTGGATGGATCAAAACCTATTGTCCTAATATTGTTGGGGGATGAACATCCGCCCACGAGTTTTGATCTTCACGAGCCGTACCATATGGTACCGCCAAATCATCACAAATGAGTCCAAATGACCCAGGTGTTTGTGAACTAGTAAAGTCAACCCTTAATTTATAGACACGGACTCTGAAAAAAAAATAAAAAAGTGGGATACCCTGCAAATACTGATCGATTGGTACTAAAATAGCCACATTTACCTCGTGTCTAAGATTACTTGAGCATACATTCGAAACATACCCCAACTCCTTCCAACACCCCAACTGAATGGGATCCTTTCATGGACAATCTTCAAGTGGCAAGGGCTATGCCGCTATGCTCTGGTGAGTCTATTGTGTTTTTCTTATTGTAGAATTGTAGAAGGTACAGTAACCAATATCTATGGATCACTTCCTGAGAAGGGACTTAACCCAAGAATCATGCCCCTAATACTTCGTCAGAAGGAAAGACTGATTTATCGGGAATGCATGCCAACGAATATAGTAACCCCAGAAAAGATAGAAACCAAAATCCGAACCTAAAATTATGATAATGTTTCACGTGGTTTATCTTTTCTGGGACTACTATAACCAATCTGTGAAGGCAGGTTTACAATCCTCATTAATTAACTGTAACTACAGTTACTGTAGTATATATCTATTATAAACCAAGTTAACCTAGGCAAATAAACCAACTTAGCTCTCAATATATGAACGATCAATCCTCCTTCTTTTGCTCATTTTGCTCATTAAATCACCGTGTTCCTCCTTTAACTGTGTTTTTCCGTGATTAAAATAAATCACATGTGTTCAGCATTGTTGCTGATTGAGTCACAATGTTTACCCTTAGCCTTCATATATCAAGTGTAAATCCCATGAAATCCACATTTTTCTGAATTAGAACACCATATTGTTTCACCATGTCAGTGGGTTATTTAACCACAGTTGTAGGGGTTACATCCCGACGAGTGGAGGTTATAAAACAATACTTGGAGGTGCACTCCACAAAGTAAATGGGTTATACCATTTACACCACCTTTTCTGTGGAATACCAGTTAAAAATAGGCTTAGCATATGGCTCATTAACCTCATACTATCTGGGATCACATAGCTAGTGCCTATCTCATGTTACATGACTTAATAGATATACCACCGGTTTTCTATGGAATATCCCCAGTGATATTCCCCCTCATAATCTCATCCCCTCAAAAAAAATCACACTTTCCAAATGGTCCGATGTGGAAATCCCACATCGTGTTTTCCACGGCGGTTTGGATTTTTTGTTTTTTTGTTCAGTGGGATGGGATTTCCATAATGGAATAAGCCATGGTAAACTAAGCCATATCTGAAGCCATTAATATTCAGAAATACCCTCTGGTAAAATTACATAGCGAACTGGAAAATCACCAAATGTTTTTTGTTAGGGTAAATCAACGATTTCTATGGGCCATTTTCAATAGCTATGTAACAAATTACCAGAGGGTATGGCCTATAAACAAAGCAATAAGCCAGTAATATTATAAGCCATATATTAAGCCATTCATCTTATAAGCCATATATTAAGCATTATTAAGCCATTAATATTCATATTAATGGCCTATAAAAAAACAAAAAAACAACGCCACAAGGCAGGCGCAGTCCGCCCGCAGCTGCTTCGTGACGCATGCCATGCCCGACTTCCTGGAGCTGCGCTTGCGCGGCGCCAACGGCACCGTGAAGGCAGCAACGGAGTTTCAGCAAACATGCTGAGCCAATGGGGATTTCTAAAGAATTAAAACATGGTGGAAAAAAACGTTTTCACATGATTTCTAAGCATCAATAGGGATATCTAAACGAAGGTTTTCAGATGATTTAGGCATCAGAGGTGATGAACAACTGAGATTTATCATGATTTAACCATGGTGAAACATAGGGATTTGACATTACTTAAACATTTAACGACGAAGGAGTTTGCGTATGGATATGGGGGAGTAAGAAGCATACATAAAAACTGGTGATTCAGTGGACTGTTTCTGGGATAGTTTGCGTGGGACTGATGAATTATGATTTAACCAACAAAAATGGTGGTATAGTGGGGATGATACACTCAACAATGGGATACAATGGGATGTATTTGGTTGAGTTTGACCCTGATGTCACTATTATTTGTCGTCAATTAGTATATGTGGGGAATCAGCCAATATATTTCATGTTGGTGAATTATCATAGTTTACCCAGATATGAGTAGGCCTTCAATTTACTGCGACATCTCCAGATGCCCAAGATGCTTCACATATGGAGTGTATATATACATAAGAAATGTCAGAGGTTGGTAAAGTAGCTCCTATATTTCCGCATGCTGGGAGTTAGATTTTACTTGATATGGTTGCAAGTGCCTTAATTGACAAAGATGGGTTGAAGTACAGCCCATATGATATGCTCCATCCGTGATATCATACATGAGCACCTGGGCACGGGTTCCCAGAGATTTCTATCAGTTTACATGAAAATAATGGGTATTGGACCTCTACATCTCCCAACTTTGAGGGGCTTGAACATCACATTTGGGATGGTTTGCCCTCCACGTTTTTTCACCCAAGAAGAAAGAAACACATTTTTTGAGGTCGATTTAAAAGCGCAAGCGCAAGGCGTGACAGATTTAGGTAACCATACCCGATGACGTCTATAAACCACCACTTGACCGTGGCGAAAGGTGGATGTGGTTAGTCTTTTTATATCAGTCATTTAGATGTATGTCCATTATTACCGTAATACCTATATTCATTATTACCCCATATTTCCCCAATGGTATAGCAATGTATAGTATATGTATTATATGGCTTAATATATGGCTTAATATATATATAATTATATATACGCATATATATATATATATGGGTTTTCATAACCCATATATTAACCCATATTAACACCATATTAATCATGGTTAGTAACGGAAATCATCCCCAAATTGCCTTAATTCAGGGGCCAATTGCAAAGTATGTGGGCCTTAATTCAGGTTAGTGAAATATTATAATTTACCCAGCCCAAAGGTATAGTCCATCATTTAACCCTCTGGTAAATTTCCATCGGCTTGTAACATGGCCAATTTTCGACCAGGTCGAAGGGCCCATGGCCACCCTGGCCTTGCGCACACGTAACCAGGCGGCGAAGCCGCCAGTTTCAACAACCGCAGTTGAGGATTAGTTCGGTTGTTTTATTACCCTATATATACGCGCAACGCCTGGGTTTTGCCCAGGCGTTGCAGCGTAGAGGTTTCCCATTCACAAACAAATGATGTTGCAAATTACCGCAATTCCTATGGGGAAAATAACAAAGGTACTAGGGA
>Ga0126342_10002978_pt1 | contig 27375 bp, 28 predicted proteins | sample Cyp1metagenome_FD_92528 | JGI IMG/M metagenome (GOLD analysis project Ga0126342, IMG submission 92528) | Coral microbial communities from Lord Howe Island, Old Settlement Bay, Australia - Cyphastrea 1 metagenome | ecosystem: Host-associated > Invertebrates > Cnidaria > Coral ... | reverse complement strand
TGCCAGATAGAATGCCAGAAGATATGCCAGAACATATGCCAGAAGATATGCCAGATAGAATGCCAGAAGATATGCCAGAACACGTGCCAGAAGATATGCCAGATAGAATGCCAGAAGATTTGCCAGTAAGAAACTGTATAAATGTCATGGTGGGGATCACACGAAGTAGAATATTTTTTTTTATGTGACAGGGATGTTTTTAAATGGCACAGAGATGGATCAGCAGTTTTTGCTTGGCGAAATCCTACATGTTTGTGGGGCAAATCCTAATCCCAGTTCAGGTTCCTCAGAGTCCTGATTTGATTGCTTGACTTCCCAATTTTGGTTTGAGTCGAAATTGCATGCCCAGTCTACTTGTTAGTTTGGATTCCATCCCGCAAAATGTTTTGCCCTACATAGTACAATGACACTTTTTCACATCAAGGGCGGGGTAGGGTCAACATTTCGCATTGGCTTGGTCAGTTTGGTCGCCTTGGGTCTCAAAATCATTGATGCTGGAAACCAGTCCCCGTGCCAATTTTCCCCATGCCAAAGATGCTTGCCTTGAGGCCACTACAAAGTGCTGTGGGAACCTGTTTTTATAAGGACTAGGTGCATCTGCATCTAGGTACCATTTTTATAGGAGCAACATAACCTCTTATCGAGGCCCGGCAGATTGTACCCCACAAACCTGGGAACCAAGCCATTGGTTTTAATACCCAGGGGGAAAGCATATGAAACCATCAACAAATTGTGGTTTGTTGATGGGTAAACTCAAATTTTGCTTTGTTTATGCGTAAAAACTCTCGTTTTTTTTGGAGGCCAAAAGGGTGTATTGCACGGTGCATCCGCCATCCCAATGGTCCAAGGAGGTGAACACACCGTTTGAAGTCTTGCGTCACAGCGACCAGACTGCCACTGTGACCATCCCAGACATTTTCGCAGAGGCCCCAGCGGTCCCGGTGATGTGTTGGGTGCATGGTTTCCAGTTTTTGATAGTGTTTGTATGTTTTTGTTGCTTCTTGCGAAGCTTGTTGAAGGACTCTCTTTGGGGGGACAAAAAACTACAAGTTGGTCAACTCTTAAAGGGACAATTTCGCCTGTCTTGATTTGATGGTCTGTAGTTAAAATGACTACAGGGTATTTGGTATGATTTACAGAGTCAGCCAGCCGTACTCAGAAGGTACCTGGATCATCTTGGATCATTTCATTCAACGCATTATGTTTTTGCCTATAGGAATCACCACTGCAGGCTGAGGCAATCAAATGTAGATTTGATATGATTTGAGATGATTTCTAGTGACCTCAAAGGACTGCAGTGTTGTATAATAATGTATTTTATATATTATGGGGGTTTCCTAAAATAGAGGTACCCGCAAATCTTCCATTTATAGATGGATTTTCCCTTATAAACCATCCATTTTGGGGTACCCCCATTTCAGGAAACCTCCATATATTGTGGCATACATGATTGTGGTATTTGTGTGAGCCATCCGCAACAACCTTCGACAAGGTCAGGGATACATTCTGACATGTTCAGATACATGAATGCATGGTACGATCCACGCATGATAGAGCTGCCTACATAAATCCGCAACAATCACCTAATAAGATGTTCTGGTTTGGGGTTGAGCTCAGCATCGGAGCATGGTGAAATCAGCACAAAATTTGTGATCGTCCCTGGAGTGACAAAGTCCCAAAGCGCCGCCAAAGTGGCAGTGTGCTTCATCAGTGGATGTGGGGTATTCCATTTTTTTAGGGATTTTCTGACGAAAATTGTTCATTTACCGTTTTTTAATCCACCATGTGAACAGAAACTATGTTGGGAATATGTTTGATTTTCTTTGGGCCCTCAAGCAAATCCAAATGTTGGACAACCAAGAAAGGCCAATGGTTTATAGATTTTATAATCAGTTTCCATCAGTTTCCCCATTCATGGGCAATAACGTTCGTTGTTTCCCTATCATATACATACCCATAATGGTTTGTTAATGCCACTGAGGTTTTTGATGTTCAAAAACCGTGCAGTTGCTGATAGTTCACTGCCAGCTCAGTTTCGTCAACTGCTAAGCATATCATCCATTCTCTCCCATTCTATCCTGGTTGGTCTTGAATATCTTTGTTCCACATAAATCTGAAAGGAGCGACGGGACATTCTGGTGGAATTGGAAGTCCCTGCCGACTCCGTTGCGGAGGAGACAGTGGCTCGGTGAAAACCATCGGGGTCGACCATCAAACATCGGAGTTTCATGGATTTAGCTGTGGAAGTTCACCATTTTTAATAGGTAAATATAGGCAAATCGTCCATAAATGGTCATTTTGCCATAGTTATGTTAGTTTAAGCTGGAAGGTATATCATGGTATATCATCAAACCAAAGGAATCATGGGGACACCATTTGATTGGATTTTATAACCATCAAAGATGGTATTTTAACCATCAAAAACAGTGGTGTTATGCAGACAATGTGATTGATTGATGGTTGAGTAGTTTATATAGGGGCCTGTGCTACTGTACCTGGTTTAGTGTGGACTATGTATTATAAAAGTATTATGTACTAGCCAACCTGTATTTAAATGAGATGGGATACGGGTATTTTGAATGGCTCAAGTGTGTGCAAAAAGTTAGGGAACTTGATGCTTTTAACGAGCAAGAAATGAGGGTCTTGCCTCGACCAATTTAGATGAGGGTAGTAAGAGAACAAAGGAACAAGTACAAAGCAAGAACAGAAGACGAACAACACCTTCCAATCAGACACGCCGGCAGGCCGGCAGGTTCCCTGGCGTAGTTGAATTGATGGGGGAATTGGGGGCCCATGTGGGGGTTTCCTAAAATGGTGGTACCCCAAATCATCCAAAATTAGACTATTTTGATATTGAAACCCATGGTTCTAGGGTAACCACATTTCAGGAAACCACCATATGGCGGATGTTATCTTTTTCGATGGCAGGGGTTACTCATACATTGGACTACTGATCCGCTGGCCAATCCTCACCTATACCACTTGGGCCATGAAAAGTGTGCCGGAAAATGGGATGTGGACACGGCTTGGCACGGTGAATGTTTGCAAAAGGTCCCGTTGTGGTGCTGACTTGTTTTCACCCCGGTGCTCATTCACTTTGTGCCGGATCGGTCGGTAGTCACCTTCTTGGATTTCACCTTTCGCAACATCCAGACACAGGAACTGATCACAGGATTGTTGATGCTTAAAGTTGCCTAAAATCTCAATGTTTGATGCTTAGAATTCCCAAAAAAATCCATATGTTTGATGCGTAAATTTCTACTCAACTCCCTAGTTTTGATGGTCATAAGGGGCCTTCCTGGCTGCATCCTAAAGGTCTTACTGGAAGCTTCGGCCCAATATGTGGCCGTTCGGGAAGCTGCTGAGGCGCCAGGGTGAAAAGATGGGGAGCTGAATGACAAGTGGCTACAAATTCGTGGGATTTCATGGGGATTTTCATTGAGATAATTGAGCTTTTCATTGGGATAATGATCGTGATTTCATTGGGATGTCTTGGGATTTCATTGGGATAGTAATTGGGATTTATTGAGATATAATGGCAATCTATGCTCCGCTCGTGGCCAGCTGGGAAATCCCCGAGCTAAATAGGCATTTCAACGGGCAAATGATGTAGGGATATGGTGAATTTTCCAGCAAACCATCCAGAGGGAAACCAAGGATTTCTCAAACGCTTTCACTCAGTGTTTGCTCTTCAGGGTAGCGGCCGGGTAAATGAGATTGATTTAGTTTACTGTATACTATTAAATAATGTTTGTTATGGTTATATCCCATATAGTCAACCATAATGGATGATGTAATGGGGATGTATATGAGAAGCGACATGGTAAGCGGGTTTTGCTCAGGATTCATCGTTAGGTTTTGAACGATGTGACTCCAAGAACGAGGTAGAGATTCTTGACACACTATCTGAAACGGTGATAGTGTGGTAGCGTTGGAAACGAGGTCAGAATCAGAAGCATTTTTCCCGGATCACTACAAAGTGTGTAAAAGATGTACGTATCTATTTGGGATGCCTCTAATCTTCCGGCCTTCTCACATGTATCAAATGAAAGTCGTCGCTCACATGGGGAAGTCTTGGGATTGTACATGATTTCACAGCATATACTTTAAGATACTTTAAGATTTTGGAGTGTTGTCCAAGATTCTGAAGCTGCTTGGAAGCTGACGGGGCCGACGTCCATGACAGCATACAAGCTGGAGCAGCAGTTTGACCGCAGAAGAGAGCACTACTGGCGGCTGGAGCGTTTGTTCGTGGGGGAAGTGGTTCTATCCAAAGTGGATGCCAGATGCGAAGCTCAGGAAGCGAAGCATGACCCGTTGCGGAAATCCAGGATAGTGATTGCCAAAAAGTTGGAGATCTCTTCCTTGAATCCTTGAAGTATCCAGGCGATAACGCCATATTTGGGTGATGTTGACAGTTCTGACAATCACAGGTGCCCACAATTTGGTTTGAGACACAGCAGTCAACAAACATCATCAAACATGCATATTAGAAATATTTAAAGATCCTGACACACAATATTTTTGGATATGCTTTGGTTTATTTTGGTGATGCTCAACATGGTAGCAGGGGTGACGTCGTCTATATATATTGTGTCCATCTTCCAGTGTTCAACCATGGAAGTTCCACCCATTTCCACTGACAATCACTGGGGGTTTCCTAGAATGGGGGTACCCCCAGTCATCATCCATGTTAGTATCATTTTCCATAACAAAAACCATCCATATTTTGGGGATCCATATTTTGGGGATCTCCGGATCCCCAAAATATGTTATACACATGGTGCACTGGACAGTGGGTTGGCCCAACGTGCTTGTTATAGCATGCTGTAGCACAGTCTTTGGCAGTGCAAGTAGACACCTTTCCACCTGACGTTGTGGCATTTGACAGTTTGGGGCCAAGATCAAAAGCAGAAAACTCATTAGATCAATTAGATCTGAGTTTTTTCTTCATGGTCCCATGAACTTGGTAAGTGCAACTCCAAGATGTTTGTTGCATACTCCAGGAGCGTCTTTTCTTCATGGGCTTCCGGTGTACCGGGATCCCATCAGAGGATAAGTTTCGATTTCGGCTTCCATCCTCATGGTATATGTGTCTACCGTCCTATTTGGATGGTCACTTCACATATCCCCGGTTGGTTCAAAGATGTTTAAAGCCATAGCCATGTAACCTGTCCCATAGCCATTCTTGTCTCAACGAGGTACGTGTGCAAACGCCAGTGGTTGCCATGAGTGTACAACGCGTTGACGAACCACAGATGCTTGGTGCAGAAAAATTGTTTCGTACATGTTGGATTGGTGTTGTTCGTCCAATAGCTGATTTTACCATGGCCATTTTATCAAATTTTGTAGTAATTACCCAATTTCAGACAAACCCAAATTTGTGGAGAAGCCGTTCTTTTTTTCTATCTTGTTCTGCTGAGAAGTGCAATCATCATATTCCCCATGAAAGTGGCCATAGATTAGCAAAAGCGGGGTCTTATCAACAGGTTATGCCACAGAGATACAGAACTCAAAGAGCAAAAATCATGTTCGCTTTCTTCACGGGGATATACATATTGATTTATTTTTCAATCTTCGGGGGGTTAGAATATACATATTCCTTGCAGGGTATCTCAGATTCAGATTCCTCAGCTTTTCTCAGCAATTTTGAAGGCCTGAGCAAGAGCCAGATGAGGAGGTCTTCGAGCAGCGGCAACGATGGGAGGCATGGGACCTTTTCGAACACGATCCATGGGTGTGTCCAAAAATTGGGTATACTTGGGGGTGCAGTTCCAGTTCAGTTACCCTCTAGATCCCTCTATCAAAGATGGGCGGCTGGAAAATCACCCATTTACAAATGTGTTTCCATCAAAACCGCCATTTATAGAGGATTTCTCTCAATTCATCCTTGTAGAAGAAAAATCAAATTTGTGGTGGTGGTGGCATTCAACTTGTGTTGGTAAAATTGAATTACTGTATTTGCTGATCAATTCTGGCGAACTTATGTTTGTGTTGACGATACCCGATACCCTCTGGTAATTTAACATAGACGTTGAAAATCACCATGTTTAATAGGTAGATCATGCAACTAAATGGGCCATTTCCAATACTAGGAGCGGAGTTAAATTATCAAGTTGAATTCCCATTTCATATTATCCTAATTATGTGTCCAACGAATATACCTCTATATATATATACAATCATATGTTGTTTGGTTATATCCCATTGAATCCCTCAAAAAACGTTCTAGCCACTGGTTCGCTATGTCCCCAGAAGTTGGTGTTTGTTGCTTTGGTGGGCCTTGGGGCCGAGGATCCCACTTACGAGGCAAAAATAACCGAAGTAACCAGCGAGTTACGGCTAGTCCCCTAGGTTATAAAATGCTAATAACTGGGTTATAAGATATTAATCGTCCCAATTTACTACTTCCATTTGCATCTCCAGTTGATGAGGTGACCTCTGTTATGGAGGAAGCATCTCGGCGGTCGGATCAAGGTGACTTTGAGGCTGCGACTTTTGGTGGGAAGTGGCGCGACACGTCGATGGCATCATGGGAAATCCACCAGATGTCACCCTGAAAAATCTCGGGAAGCCATGGTTTGGGTTGATGTTTTGTTTGAATGGTTGAGAAACTGACCATGTCATGCGCAAAACCCAGGACGTTTTGTGGATTTAAGCAGGAAAGACTGGTAACCCGGCAAACAAATAAGTCGGGAAACCCTGGATGCGCCTGGATGGGTAGTTTACAGTAGTTTGATACATCAATCTATTGCTACATATGTGTTGAATGGACATGTTTCATTGCCTAAGAATTGCCTAAGATATCCCATGGAAGCTCACAGAATGTTACTTACTGTGCTTCATAGGTGGTTTTTGTTGTTTCTACTCATGTTCAATATCTCTCATGGTTTTATTTACTTATCAATATTATTGGTCATAGATGGTGTTTAGGTACACATATGTACACATAGATAATTAAAGATAATGATCGTTACCCATTTATACTTCTCCAATAATCACAGACAATTATAGATGATTAGCTTTAATTATCCATATTTGTGCCATGGTCAAAGAAGTAGTTTGTGAGCGCGGATTTTCTGAAGCGCGTCAAAAGTTGGATTATATACTCATATTGGAGGATGGTCATCAGTCATCAAGGGGGATTAATATGCCATAATATACCCATTGTAAGGATTCCCATTGTGAGATGGATGACCATAAACAGTATACATCTTTTGACCATGGCGCGGATCAAGTTGATTGTCGCCATGACTATCCCCATTATCCCATGAAATCACCAAATTATTTTTCGACTCCTACCTTTTCCCGAAAGATATCTCCAAAGAGTGTTGGTTATATAGGTTCTATCCCTGGAAAACCTCAATTCAATCCCCTTGAAGTCACCATTAAATCATGAAATCCCCATGAAAGGAGGCGCGTCAGCTCCTCAACAGCAAGCGTCAAACCTTGAGAGAGTCCCGACCCAGCAGGACCACACAGGCCGGGATCGAGGGATGAAAGGCTCACCATGGTTTTTTTTTGGAAACAACACAGGATTTGACCACGAAAAGTCGGGAAAAAACCATAGAAAAAACCATGCCGGGCTATTCGACCATGTTTAGTTTTGAAGAAACTGGGGATTTGATACTTTTAATGGGAAAGAATGGAAAAACTTTGGGATTTGACTCATTTAAACTGGGGTAAACATGCAAAGATACAGTATATGGAGGATCAATGGGAAAATTCTTGGAGAATGATCTATCAATATGTGTTTTTCTATATCTATGTCAATTTACTCGCGGACGTAACAATTTTTGAGGGAAAGAGTGTGGGAATACTCTCTCTTTCGAGGGTCATGTTTCCAACATAAAAGGATGGGATATGCACCATTGAAGCCATGCTCAAAAACATTGAGCAAGAGTTTTCTGTTCAGAACTGGCAGGCCCTACAGTTGGAGCTTGAAGATGCAGAATCAAGGATGAGGCATGGTGGTCGGGGGATTCCCAACGGTTGGTGCCAGGATGAACTGTCCCCCCGCGATCTCTAGACTCTAATCAGAAAATGTTAAGTAGGGAGCTGGACTCATCATATCATCATACTCTCTGAGCCGGATCTGTGAAGACCAAGTCATTTTAGTTTCGATGGTCCATGGAAATCCATGGTGGTTTCAAATGGTTTCCTCTTCAAAATGTGGTCCACATCTGTTAATTATTGCTAATTTCAGAATTAATCCCTTGGCTCCTGTCCCAGAATCAAGTTTGAGTATACCATGAGGTAACACTGCTTTGAGTTTGTTTGAACCACTCAATACACAAATGGAAAAGAATGGACATAGTCGGTGTTGAAAATCGTGTTTCCTGCTCTCCAGTCATCTAACTTGGGGCAGCCAGGTTTTGAGGCTGGCTGAACGTACACCTGCAGCTCTGTTGTTGAAACAACCCTTTAAACAAACTCAAACTGTTAAAAATTAAAAGCTATAATATGTGGCACAATCAATTGTTGTGTTCAAATCTTGAGTATTCTAACTTTGATGATGATTTTCCAATATTTTCCACTTTTAAATGTAACTTCTACCGGACTCTGCCGGATTTCTCCTGGAAAAAAAACGCCGCAGGAACTTTGGCACTTGGACCCTGGGATCTCATGAAGTTCGTGACGCCACCACCATGCATCTGGTGCGCGTTCTCCGGAGGGAGCTTTGATGGGTCTAGTAAATATGATATATATATAATTATATATATACACGTATTATATCATATTATTATTATATATTTCATTTTTCTATAAAACAATACTTATACTGCTACTGCTACTTACACTGCTGCTGCTACTGCTACTACTAGTGCTACTGCTACTGTTTCTCCTACTCCCACTCCTACTACTGCTACTGCTAGTTCTGCCATGTCTTGCTGAATTTTGCCCATCAGATTACTGTGGATCCTTTTTTGTTTTTTTTGTCGTCGAATTATAGGAGTGACATCCACCAACCATTATTGGTTGGTGCTTATGGGGGTTATGACATGTTATGACCATGCTTGTAGCATGTTGTACGCATCAACCCCAGTCCTGCGCCGAACCACCAGATGCAGCGCACCACCAACACCATTGCGAGTTGTTCCCTTGGTGGGGAGGCAGGGAACTGCAGGGAGAAGTTGACCTGGGGAAGAGAAATCCACAAAAGAAGCACTGCAGCAAGAAGTGGATTTGAGATCATTTGGGCACAAAATGATGCTTTAAGCGGCAACATCTGGATTTTCATATTTGATTTGCGAATAATTATAAAGAACAAACAGGTTATGAGCAGCAACACGAAGCTAAGTAAGTAGGCGAAGGGATATGGACCAAGTCGAGGAAGTACAATCAAGACCCATGGGAGTCAACATAATATTATATATACGTATATACACATAATATATACATTATATACATATGGATATATGTATAACTATATAATTGTGTATATACAGTAATGATCATTATATACATATGTATTTACATGATTTGATCAATGAGATGACTCTGGACCAATTCCAATGGCTTGAGTCAACCAAGATCACTTCAGAGACGTAGCCTGCTCCAAGTTCCAAGCCCCATGTTTAGCTTAAGGGCCGCTGCTTTCGGTTGGTTTTTGCACCCCAAAAAGCATCAATAGAAAGTCACAATTCCCTGTGACAATAGAAATAGGAGTGAGACATAAAAAGATTGAAGGCCCACTGATGGTGAAAACAGTCTTCAGTTTTCTAGGCATCTACTGGTTTGGAATCCCTGGGATGAAATGAATGTCACCATGCTTGGTTTCAATGTTTTACTCCTTTACCATACTTCTGTTGATTCACTGGTCACTAAATCCTGACCTTGCCATCCCTCTGCACCATGTTTCAGCTCCTGGAGATACTAGTAACCACTTTGACCCATCCACAGATGTGTATATACACAACATACATATATATATATACATCTCAGTTGTCCCCATTACAAAATTGCTATTGGCTCATTACTCATCATAGCAATGCTTGAATCGACCTTGGAATGGCGGGATTTGGATTTGGATGGATTTTTCTCAAATCTCCAGGCGAAAACCTCCAAGTCGCTCTACGTGTCCAGCATCCAATCCGCCAGCATCCGTCGTTCCACCGTGGCCGGTCACGAGGGACCCGCTAGTGCCAGTGGCCTGGCTGCCATGGTGGCGAGAGATTCATGGCGGGGTGCCACTGAAGGATTTGAAGGCGGGAGATCGGCGTGGTGATCTATGGCAGCTAAGTTGGTTTATAGGTGTTTATAGATACAATTAACTAGTTTTTGTTGAAAAAAAATGTGGTTGATATATATATATATATATATACATGGAGTCAGACAGCGAGATGGGGTTCGTCCAAACCACTTTATTTGTAGGGTCAGCATTGGCTGCCTAAGATCCCAAACTCCTCAGTGCTATAGGCCATGTATACATGTTTGGTTGGTGGTTTGGAACCTGATTTTTTTTTGTTCCATATATTGGGAATAATAATCCAAACTGACTTTCATATTTTTCAGAGGGGTTGAAAGCACCAACCAGATGTGTATATATATATATATAAGTAAATAAATAACTATATATACAGTATATACATATACATTGAGTTGATTGCTTGTTTGGTTGATTGATTGTTTGTTTGGTTGACTGATTGCTCGTTTGGTTGATTGATTGTTTGAATTATTGATTGGTTTAATTGTTTGTTTGGTTGATTGATTGATTGATTTCATGCTTTGTTTGTTTGATTGATTTCATTGCTTGTTCGGTTGATTGATTAATTTATTTAATTGATTTGAACGGTTCTTTGGTTGATTCATTGATTGTGTTAATTATATAGTTGTTGTGATTGCTTGTTTGGTTGATTGATTGAACGCTTGGTTTGTTGTTGCTGCTGTTGCTGCTGTTTCGTTCATGCTGTAGTCAGAACCAACCTGGACGTTTGAGCTCAAAAAGTGATGATCTTTGATGCCTTCAAATGTGAGGTTCTTGATTTTGTAGCACGTATGAATCTGCCTTGTCCGAATTTTCTACTGTGGAAGGTTCTTGATTTTGTAGAATGAAAGATCCTACTCTGGAGGTAATGATTTTTTAGGTACCTGACCTTGGGGGTCTCTATAGAATCGAGGGGTCCAGCACCCCCCCCTATTTGCAAGGGAGAATTTTAAAGCAGAACATTTAATTATGAATCAGTTGGAAGTTTGAACAACCTTTTTTCATTCTTGGAAACTGAAAGTCAGAAGTTTATGAACACACCGCATATATCCTACAGGTCCTCCTTTCCGATTGTGGCTCCACAGTAGGCTCTTTGATCTGCGATGGCGTATCCACATTGTAGTTCGGGGGATTCGGGGAAGTCAGCAATGGAATGGAAGACCCACTTGTTGATTCTATGATTTTCCCATTGAAAACTCAATTTGCAGGGATTTCCCAGCTAGCCATGATTGATTGCTGGAGGGTATATGTATTTATACAGATATGTTCTGTTCCAAATCTATCTCATCATCCTTCAACGCCCCTCAGCGTTGTTTGATGCTACAATTCAGCCACAAAAAAATCAAATGTTGATCGGTTATGAAATAGACGATTATTCTTAACCTGCCTAGTTTGTTTAAGATAATTACATCCCTGTTCATAGGAACACCAATAAAGATCACCCAGATTCACTATATGCAAAGCACTGGGACCCTTCAAGTGACGGATTGATGGTGATGACTGCTAGATCCGACAAATGAGGTACGACCCTGTTATACAACAAACCTTTGGAGTTGTCCTGTGTAGAAAAGATCGGAATAGATTGGAGCCATGGCCAGTTTTTCCGCTGCGCCAACAGGCAAAGGAAAAGGAAAAGGAAAGGGCAAGGACAAAGGCAAGTGCTTTCGGGATTCAGACGCCAAGGGTGTGTGGTTGGTATGGGAATCCAACATAGATTTCACATGATTTCACATGATTTCACATGATTTCACATGATTTCACATGATTTCACATGATTCAACCGAGAACCATCATAATGCAACCAACAAACATGGGAATTTCACCAACAATTGTGCATTAAATCATGTCGGAAGGCCATGGATAAACCAATCCCAACCGGAGATTTGTCACATATACAGATACCTATACTATACATACACATGTATACATATACATATAAATAAATATGTATATATTTATATGCATACACTTTCACATAATTCAATATCACTATACACATATATACTTATATTATATATACACATTACATGATAATCCCATGAATGGTGACTTTGGATCACCGGACTTATTCACCATCAACCATCCATAGGAGGATGATAGCAAGGAGGAGGATCCTCCTTTGCGTGATGCCCTTAGTTATGCCGATGGTAGTGCCGTAGGAGTTTATGATCACCAGAATCCACCTTTTACATAATTATCCTAAGGTAAACTAACGATGCAATCAAACCATAATTGTAGTTCCATAACGGAATTATGGTTGTTGTACTATAGTAGTTATGGTTGTTAGTTATGGTTGATAATTATAGTTCATTATATCCTAAGGTTGCCTAACTATAGTTCACTCAACGGAATGGTTACCATCTGGTTATGACTAACAGTTCGCCATGGAAAGATCCACCCATTTTATAGCTAGGTAAACCATCTATTTCTATGGGGCATCTATACCATGGCTATGTTAAATAACCAGAGGGTAAAGGGAAAATCTACACGACAGCCAGGCCCTCCAGTGGCGTCGCAGCCAGCATCTGCAGCCGACTCGTTGGCGCCGACATTCGGAACGGGACCTGCAGGCATGGAGGGCCTGTGAATTTGGGAGGTGTTTAATGATCAACAGTCAATAAATATATATAAATATATGTATATTATAGTATATATATATATATATATTATATGTATATTCTAGTATATCTATATGTATATCATAGTATATATATATATATGTGTGTATATTATAATATATATATATACAAGTATGTATTTATGTATATGATATGTTGGGGATATGTTGTTTCGTTTTATCAAAACGACCGAAGGTGGTCCCTTTCGGCCGCGGAGCCAAAGCTGGAGGTAGCGACTCCCAGGGAGCATCCGGTGGCGCCATCCTGGCGTGTTTTACATTCGGCCAGAAGGGGATTGATTTAAGGCTTTATGATTTAATAAATTATATTTGATAAATGATATATGATAAATGATATATAATATATGATAAATGATAAATGATATATGATATATGATATGTATTGATATGTTACATATCATATGTAGTTTAAGTTTAGTTCCAAGGTGGCACTATGTGGCACTACAGTCTATACAGAACTGGATCATCTTAGCATCTTAGCATCCGGATTTGATGGATTGTCCTGGCCGGTCTTATTGTGCGGTTCATCCATCAATGGTTTGGAGAGTTTAGAGCTGCATCATGCTTTGTACTCGTAAGTGATTTGCAAACCATCAATCCTAACTTTGGTTGGAGAATCCTAATGATCCTAATGTATCCTAATGGGCGTGTTACATGTCAATCCATTCATTGTCATTTTGCGAAAGCAAAGTTCTCCAAACATCAACTCATCAGTCATCATCAGCATGTTGCCTATTCGAATTGCAATAGGTGGGGTATCCACTGTTCCATATATTTCAGATGTTAGCCACATTTATGGTCGGTTTTCCATTATCCAGCATATTTTAAAGAATGTCCCATTAAGACCTCCAGTTATAAGGGATTTCCCAGCTAGCCATGTAGTGTTTGATAACACCGGAGGGTATATTATACTCTCAATTATCCTGAATCATCATCCCAACTACATCCCAATGATATCCCCATGGTATCCAAACCAGCTCCAGGAGCATCTTGGTAAGGATTTGCTGGTCGGTTCAAACAGTAGTGAAGCCAACATGAATATATATACAATTATAATCAATTATATATATATGCAATGTAATATGATATAATATGATATGATATTGCTATATTATATATTTTGATATTGTTGTGTCTTAGTTTAAAGTGTCATATATTGTAGTAAATGTGTGTTTCGTATATTCTAGTATGATTTTGTGATGATATATGATATTATTATGTCACCATATCAAATCATCATATTATAGACATTATAGTGTATTATAATACGATCTTATATGATATTAAATGCTATTTTAACTACATTGTATGATAATGTATTGTAATATTCTGCAACAGAAACAAGAATCCTGCAGATGATCAGTTGGATCACAGTTGTCGGAGCCCAACCAATCAAAAATGCAACCCGAATCCACAAGCCACGCCACTGGAGTTTGGCTTGTGAATTCAGATGCCCTTTCTTGCAGTTGGTTTATAACTCCAATAACTATGGTTTATAGGTGATATTGTTAATGGGTTTATAAACAATTTATAACTGGGGGGGCACCACCTTGTAGTGTAGAATAGAATCAAGAACTCGCTGTGCTTTCTACAAACTCGATGTACGTGTTGCATGTGGCTGTCGTTTGGTGATTTCGACTATTGTTCGTCCCAATGCTTGGTGACAATTCCAGTTATCTGGGGTAGAACCATAGTTGTCAGGGTTATATATACATACACATTCCGAATGATTGTGGATGTTATTTCCATGATACTCATTCATAATCCCATTTGTACCTCCAAGTCATATTGTATGGGTTGAAACTATCAACTATCCCGATCCGATCGTCAAAACTTCCATGTCAGGCTTCAAATCCATCTGATAAGAGCTGTGAACAATCCTGAGCGCCAGTGTAGTTGATAGGAATTGCTGATAGACCTGCTGTGGTAACACGAGCCATGAGGCAGGGCGAGAGCAAGTAGCACTTGAAAGGATGGTCAGCTAGGGGGCTACCCATACTTTTTCCACGGTAATTCTTGTTGACTCTTGCTTTAAGCCGTGAGCTACGGGAATGTGAATTGAATCATTGGACATTGAGAATGGTTTCAGGGAATGAATGTCACAAAGAAGCACAGAGAAATGGTTGCGAAAACTGCGTTATATTTAAAAAAAAACACCAAAGAAGGGTCTCCCACATTTAACAATGGGGTTATCATGATCATTATCACTAACCAAGTTAAAAACGGGATTGAGACCAGTTCATCCTTACCAAGGGTTCAAAGTTTGGGGAGTGATGAGGGACAATGCTGTGTTGCACACGACTCAGTGGATGGGAACTGCCTTCCCAGTGTTTCATTGATAGTCAAGCGAATCTAGTGTATCAAGATGGTGGTTTCAAGACTCTCTGCTTCTATTTGGGAAGATGAGTTCAACTGAGTTTCATCTTAAAGTTGAAGCCACCAATCGAATTATTGAAGGCGTTTTTTTCGTCTGTCGCACCATGTACAGTTTTGCGACCGCTGGGTAAAATGGCAGCTGCAACACACATTCTGAGCGTCAGCCGCAAAGGCTGAGGCATGCTCTAAGACTTACTGGATGATGTCATTGCCCTAGGGGATCAATATTTTCGGAGGTTGGTATGCGTCAAAGCCTAAATTTAAATGTCTCAGCTCAAATGAGCTTCCCATCATCAAAATCTTGAGCACGGGCTCCTGCTACCAAACATTCGCAATCATGCTTGTTTCAAATCACAGTTGTTTAGAGCATCCAATTTTGGGATGTACCCACCTTTTGACCCCAATTTAGAGCACACTGACTCTCTGTTTCATTCATTTTGTCTATCCCCAATTTAGACGACAATTTGGGTTGATTCTCAGGCAACCAGCACATTACAATACATTACAGCCAGCTGGCATCGGTTTACCTGGTGCAGCAAAAGCTAAGGGGACCATCCTCACAGGTTGTTTCACAAATGAAAGCCAATTACGTCCCACGGTGTATCATGATGTTCCCTTTAACTGGAGGTTTCCGAATTAGTAGGGGTACCCCAGTCATTAGACAATGACTTGATCCATTTTAGTATAGCAATTTGAAACCTGCCTGGTGACGACTGGGGATCCCCCATGGCCATTTCCGGGTAGCATTGTACGGTTTTACCACCGCGGCTGATTGGTGGCTCAAATGATTCCAAAGGCTGTCCATCCTCATTTGAAAAGGTAATCAAAACCGAGTTAACTCTTATTTTTGTCACATAGTTTCTTGATGTTTCTTCTATTCTATAGATCTTCCCTTCAACCAGGCTACGTTTAGCAAGCACTGTATATTCCAGCACCACACCATTCCAATCGCCATGTCGAGTGCTGCCCTGGCTTATGTGGACCTTCAGGTGGAAAATCAATGAATTGGTGTTGTTGTGAAAATGGGTGTCCTCTATGTGTTTCCCTTAAAACCAACCCATTGAATAAAGAGAACAGCTTGAAACCCTGCGAAGTAAGAATAGATATAATTAAATAAATCAGATATTATCATTTTGATCGGATCTATGATCTGTTTTATTTGGACGCCAAAAGAACAACATGTTGTTGGGACGCCAGCTGAAGTGCCGGGGACTTTTAAAAAGCCAACACTCGGGGAACAGATCCTGTTTACAACCCATGAACCTTGGCTCCGATTTGAGGACCCAAAGATCAAACATTTGTGGGGTGGATTTTCCTTCACATGGTAACACTGGAGGCTGAACGCTCCCAGGGTTGTCATTGTGGAAGTTTGTCCTGTTTGCTCAACCCGTTTGGTACAGTGTATACGTCATATATAATAATTACTGTACATTGATGCAAACATGTATACTGTACGTATGTATATTTGTATATGTACGTTTATGTGAGGTACGCTCGAAAATTTGGTAGACCACTTTAGTAGGGAGTGCTCATTTTGTGTCTGCAAAATGCACCAAACACTGTGTAGTGAGTGTAGTGGTAGCCCCCCCAAAAAATGGTGCCCATAATTGTGCATAGTGCCATAGTGTCCACATCTGAAGTTGTTTTTCAATTTGCATACGTGCAAGAGGCGATATTAGCGCTACCCTTCACGATACCTCAGTGATACCCATTTGTTCAGAAAGTAGTGCCAGACCAAAGATAGACCCTTTCATCCTTTCCTTCCCGGAATTACAAGTGTTCCATCATTGTTCTTTTCTTTTTCGTTCCTCATTCTTTCCTCTTTGATTCCTCTTCCTACTCTTCCTTTCCTCTTCTTTCCTCTTTTTTTCCTCTTTCTTTCCTTTTTGCTTCCTATTTCTTTCGTCTTGCTTTCCTCTTTCTTTGCTCTTCCTTTCCTCTTCCTCGCTTCTTCCTTTCTTCTTCCTTTCCTTTTCCCTTCCCCTTCCTTTCCTTTTCCATTACTCTTTCTGTCCTCTTCCTTTTCTCTTCCTTTTCTCTTCCTTTTCCCTTCCTTTTCTCTTCCTGTTCTCTTCCTTTTCTCTTCCTTTCTGTAGGCAAATTTTGATCCTCCATCTTCATAAGTAGGAACGTACAAAACCATGTTAAGCCATAGGGTTCCTCAAAAAAGCGATAACTGTTTTAAATGTATGTTATATGTTGTTACACATGAGTTTGGATGCCTCCACCCTCAAAACAACATGAGTCTTGAGTACGGCGGTATTTGCCGCTTGCTTTGTTTTTTTCCCGGTCGCCAGGTGCACTGCTTGAATGGCACTGTGGTGCATTTCAAGGATGTACCGACGCAGATGTTGGGACGGGAACTTCGACGATTGATTTCAAGTGAACTTCCTGCAAAGCCAGGCGCATTTAGGGACTGCAACCTTCCAGCGTGGGTTTCACTGATGGTGGTGTGGCCAGTAGGGTCCTCACCAATGGAAAGCGTTAAAGGTTTTAACTGTAGAAATTAAGAGGCCTGGTCAAGCAGACATGGCAGCAAACCCTCTGTTTAGCCGACTTTGCTGACCTGAAATGGAAAACTCTGTAAGTTCACCGGGAGCCCATCTCTCCTTTGTTATCCTCAGAAATAACTCACAAATAACTCTAAAAATGGCCAATGCACTTCATTTCTGGGGTCGCCAGTGATCCTTGCTGTATTGATCATGATCGGAAGCCTTTCTGCACATGCGAAGGGGCCGTGGCTCAGGTGGTACTCTTTGCTTGTCCTACCAGGAGAAACCGCTGGTGATGGACCAAACCCTGCTACAGCAAGGAATTGCTGGTGCTGTGGCCTTATCCTGCACCTACATGGCCACCGATGTTTCTGGGTCAGAGTATATGAATGGGTTGGTTGAAGGGAGCATCTATAGGAAACAAAGTTTTTTTTTTAACCCCACATGATCAGGGTTTGCGGTTTCGATTGTCCCTTCAAATTTTGGGAATGTCAGATGTGTTTGTTGTTTCTTGTGGCCATAAAGTTGGTGAGTCGGATGTACCATCCAGCCTGGCGGGGGGATCTCAAGGTTGGCCCACAGCGACACCTGACTTGCTGCTTAACTCACATGACAAGGGGATTCTCCAGTGCCATATACTGCAAGGTACCCAGTCTTCGTTCAAAGTTTGTCAGCCATTTTTCGGGGTTCACAGCTGATGAAACTCCATGAATTCTGATGAAATCATAGATCACACATGGCTCTCCAGATTCAGGATGGGCCAGATTCTCTCCCAGCTATGAGTATTGGTGGACAGCCCCACTTTGGAGGGTGAAGGTTTTTTGCCCATGTACCAAGTATCTTCCCTGTTGATGGTCAAAAGATGTTAAATTCCTTTAAGCCAACATTTATCAACATGATTAATGTATGTTGGAAGATATTAAGCTATGATTATTTCCATGTGTTTAAACACTAAAAAATAAAACCATCATCGAAGTAAACCCATCCAAAAGTTTCCAAAAGTTAAAATCGACAATGAACAAATAGCATCCATAATTAATTAGATATGGACTATAATAATATATTATAATTATATGGATCATTTAAGTAAACCTATCTTTACTATTGGAAAGAATATCAACATCCCACCATGTTCGTTGCTGAATCAGGTCTGTCGCGCTTGGTCCTTTCTGCGGGGCATGGGCTTCACTTGCGAAACGGCAGACGTCTTGGAAGGGCTGACCCTGGTGGGACTGCCGGCGATTCATTACCTGAAGCTCTTGGGTCATGAGATGAGCTGGATTTGTAAGCATCAATATATGAGGAATTGGGAAGTCAATAGGGATGTTATAGGGAACTTTTGGGTGTGAAATGGAGGGCTTGTCTTATGAGGAACAACTTTGTGCATGAAACAAACAGCAAGAAATTATGTGACCTTTCGAATCTCCAAACTGCACATAACTGCACCATATCCCACAGAAGACTCCTGGTCAAAACAGGGAAATCCCCGCAATTATCAGCAAGGTCGGTCATGGTCGTCGTTTCTGAGGTATGCTCCCAGAACTTTGCAAACCTTGGTCTTGAACGACAACGAGCCGTTGCAAGAGGTAGTCCCTAACCACCAAGTCGGCGGTTGCTGGTGAAACACCAGATCTGCTTGGGCGTTTCATTCATAGGTTTTGGGTGTTTGCAAAGCTGGGTCAACAGTGGAGTTACTTTTGTAAATCCTCAAAACGATTGCCAGAAATGGGACAATTATATACAATGATTGGATTGCTGTAGGGGAACATCGAAACCGGAAAGCCCAAGCAATAACTAAGCAATAAATGCTGGTGAAAACCCATAGTTTCAACATGTTTCAACTGCAGATTTCCCACGTGGAAAGGGAGGATCCCCACCGTTTTTGGCAATGGACAAGTAGCTCAAGCACCAAGCCATGGGACGCATCTGAGTGGTCCAAGCCTGGGATTTGTCTCCATTTTTTAGTGAAGACCGCAATGATGAATGGAACAGATTTGAATCCTGCTGATCCTGCTGCTTAAGTACTTAAGATATCCATAGATATCCAATGTCAACAACCATGGACACCGATCTCTCGATCTCCCAGGTCAAGTGGCCAGCTGATCTGCGAAGTTTGACCCTGGGCAGATCCTTTGACCAGCCACTGCAGGGCGGGTTGCCCGGAACTTTGCAGTCTTTGACCTTGGGGGATAGCTTCAACCAGAGCCTGAGAGGCCTAAGTTGGCCAAGCAGTCTGCAAAGTTTGACGCTGGGGAACCTTTACAACCAGGATTGGGTGGTCTTGTGATTTCGTTGAAAACCGGTGATGTGATGACGTGTTGCAATGTGAGCCATTGAAGATTTCAACCCCAACATGACTGGGAGGATGTTTGTTCACCTTCAGTTCTTGTTACCGGGAGTTGCAAGCCACCAGGACTTGGAAGGTGTTAGCTTTCCACAGACTCTGACAACTTTGACATTTGGTGATCAATTCAACCGGAAGCTGGACGCTGTGTGCTTCCCAGCGGGCTTCTCGTTTCAACTGCTGGGATTGGGTTCTGGGAATTTGAAACTGCTCCGAAGGCGACTCATGAGACTCGTGTCAAATGGAACATCACCGATTGACACTGATCATTTAGCTACATGTACATATAATATATATATATATATATATATTATATATATATATGTATGTACACATGTACATGATTAGGTTGGAAATATGTTGGACATGTTGATGTCTTGCTAAGGCACTGGAAAGCATGCACATGTATCGGTATGTCAAATTCATTTCCGAGGTGGGTGTTGCGTCCGAGGTTTGAAGACTCTGACCTTTGGAAGGGATTTCAACCGAAGCCTGGAACGGGCAGCCTTCCCTGATGGTCTTGAAAGCATGACGTTCGGCAGGAACTTCAATCATGCACTGCCGGTGATTTTGCCCAGCTCCCTCCGGAGCCTGAAGCTGGGCTTGGAGTTTAATCACAGCTTGGATGGTGTGAAAATCCCCAGGCATTTGCAGAGCTTGACGTTGGGTGATGGATTCAAGCAGAGCTTGGCATGCGTGCTCTTGCAGAGCAGCTGGGCGATCCCAATGAGGTGATCCGAGATTTTTCTTTGGGTTTTTTGTTAACCGCCAACTACAGTATACTCCTAAATTACCTGATATACATATAAAACATAGATTGTAAAATCACATATATGTATAGTTTTTAATTAATTATATAATATTATGTACCATGTGTGAGTGGCTCAACCACCAGCTAGGCAGTCTTCAAAGCTTGGCTTTGGGATACCACCTGCCCGCGAACCTCGAGAAGGTGCTACGAATGAAGAGCTTGCAAAGCTTGAGCTTCGGAGTGGGCTTCAATCAGAGTCTCAGGAATCAGGGCATCAAACACAAAATGGTACCTCCCGTTGTGTCTGAGCGAGTGTAAAACGCATCGTAACTATAGACATAACATGACATAACATGTTTACCATAGACCCTATCATATATATAGACCTGCAGTTATAAGTTGTAAACAAGCTTGGCTTGGCTATGTATGGGGCATCACGTCGCAGGGGTCTAAAAAGTCGCATTCTAGCATCACTACAAACAAGCAACTTGAGGTGATGTGCATAATCCCACCAACGATTTTCAAACTGGATCTGATTTGCTTGCTTTCTGATTGTGCGCTTCAATCGAGGAAAATCATATGCTCTTTGAAATTGCAGTTCTTTGTGGGATATCAGATATCTAAGTATTCCATATGGCAAACCATGTTGACTGCAAATCATGTTGTCAAAGACTTGTGCTCGCTTGAATGAAGCAGTTTTTGGTTCTTGACCTTGCGGATCCAGTTGGAAACCCTTCAGGAACATCAGCTTGCCAGACAATCTTCAAACTTTGGTGTTTGGCCGAACTTTCAATCAGACGCTGCGAGGTGTGAAACTGCCACCCCTCAAAACCTTAATCTTTGGCCACGACTTCAACCAGAACATGGAGGGAACCAGCCTGCCGGCTGATCTGCAGAGCTTGACCTTTGGGTGTTTGTTCAACCAGAGCCTGGAAAATTTGAAATGGCCAGGGGGCCTGAAATCTTTGACCCTTGGCAAAACCTTCAACCGGAGTCTGAAGAAAGTCTGTTTCCCCTGCGGTCTGCAGAGCTTGACGTTCGGAGCCAAGTTCAACCAAAGTCTGGAGAAGGCCGCCTTAGCGGCTTTGTCAAGATCGGCAGCTTACGGTTTGTGGCTTCTTAACCAGTGGATAGATATTTCAAACAAACATTCTTCACTTACATCCAGTCACTTGCATGGGATGAGAATTCATATGAATCATTAATTTGTTTCCACAAAGTGCAGGGCTTCAAGATGTGTCAAGTCCTTTTTCAACCACCACTCATCATCCAGTCTGCCAGGTGATGCTGCCATTGGGTCTTCAAAGTTTGACCTTTGGTCACTGCTTCAACCAGAGCCTGGAGGCTGTGAGGCTCCCCCAAAACCTTCTGACCTTGACCTTCGGTGCATCTTTTCAGTGCAGCCTGGAGGACGGCGACCATTCAGAAAATGTCCTAAAAGATGTCTACCCGAAAGGATGGTTACCTTTCATGTTCTTTCCATGATTTGTGGAGGTTACCCTCAAGTGATCCTATACATGGCTGGAATATCTCCATTTATAGCTGATGATGTTCCCATGACGGGTTCTTTTTATGACCGTTTTAGGCTTGGTTGAGTTGAACTGCCATCGGCAACGATGGGAAGCACAGCCGTGTGCCAAGTTGTTCACCACTTGGCTTTGTCTGAAATTTGGCTACCCCTAAATCATCCTAAATCCATTGGTTTATCAACGGTGTATCATCAGTTTTCCATAGTTTCCCCATTTAAATGTTCAGGGTATACCCTAGTTTCAGACAGAGACACACCCCACTTGAACTCTGAACATTTGATGCAAATTTGTTCAGACAAATCAGTGGATGCTTGTTCGAAGATGATCCAGTTGCTGTTTACACCTTCAATCTCTTTTTGTTCACCGGATTTCTGGCGTGGTTGCTATGACCTACAGCCCCTGAGTGCAGGGCCAGGTTGCCTCGGGTTGCCTTTGGTGATTTGGTACCGCTGCCGCAGGAGGTAGACCTGCCCGAAAGCCTGAAGACCTTAACGCTGGGTGAAAGTTTCAATCAGAGCCTCAGCGGAGTCGCAGTCCCTCCCAGTACCTCAACGTGACGGACGATGTGGGTTACAGGGTCAATTGGTGAACATTTAAGGAAGATCAACATGGGTCCATATCAACAAACCACTTGGGATGTAACCATATTTCAGCGGCTTTTTTTTTCTTAACTTACCTTAAAATGTATGAATTCGGCTGGACCAATTCGACTGGTTTTCAGGGTAGTTGATGGATTTTTCTTCACCAGGATGTGGTCAAAATCGATGGATGGATTGTTGATATGTGTGCTGTTTTGCTTATTAATTCCTCAAGTGGGGATGGCAGTTTTTCTTGGGATTTTCCACTGCCTGGTTGGACTAGAAGCCGCACACATACCGATGGCAAATTTTGAGTTTGAACAGGGAAATCATCTATAAATGGACCATTTTCCATACGTAGCTATCTAAAAAAAAAAACGGGGGATTCGTTGTGGTGGGAGAATTTTTCTGGTAGATAAAACAAAATGAGTCGATAATAAAATCTCACTATCCCATGACCTGCAACAGTAGACAGGGCGTAGCTAATCGCTACTTGGAGACTAGTGAAATTGAGGATTAAACACCTCCCAGATTTTCGTCCTCACCACTTAGAATTGTTACCTTCAGTTCCTGTTCTTGTCACAGCCTGTTGAGCAGCTGGAAGATGACCGGTTTGACCGCATCTTCCCATCATATCTCCGCATCTTGGATTGGCAGCCGATATCAGCCGATGCAATTTCCTGGCTTTACATACCGTAACCCTTTGTTGGTCAAGTTCCCCGAGTTTGATCTTGTGAAACTATGAACATCTCATCATGATTCATGATATCATATTTTTTGCTGGTTCTTCTCAGCTTCTATAAATCATTGAAAACCCACATATCTTTGACCTACTGTATGATTGTATGTAAATCATGGCAAATCATTGAAAATCATGGTAAATCATTGTAAATCCACCTATGTCTTTTCCCAGTCAAAAACTCCCATTTCTTCAGTTCCCTGAGGTCTTCAGGCGTTGATCTGCACCGGCGGCTTCTTTTGGGTCGACGGCTGCGTGGCACTGCCCCGCTCGCTGACGACCGTCAGCTGCCACGGCATCACCGTGAGCACCGAAGGGTCTAACGACAGTCCAACTGTGCCCGGCTTGTGGCGAAAAAGGAACGAGGGTCGGTGAGTTATAGAATTTGGGGGTACATGATTTGCTGTTTTTGTATTGTTAATATATGCTAATATTGTTGATATGATTATATATGGGGATAGAATAGTTATATAAATTGGTGGCTATTGAGATATGATATAATGGTGATATAATGGGATGCTTTGATGATGAGTATTACTGTATCCTCTTGGGATATTATACATATAATATAATACATAGTATACATATAATATATATATATATAAATATATTTATATATAAATATATATATTTATTATTATATATACAGTATATAGACCCATCCAAACGGACATCCTAATAGGTGCAACAAACCATATCCCAATACTAGTTAAGTCTTGGGATATGTTGTTTCATAACTATCCGGATTCGCATGGGATATTCTTTCGGGGATAAGGAATAGGGTAGGAATCGAATAAGGATAGTATCTCAACTAGAGGGATAATATAATCTATATGGCAGTGTGTCAAAACCTTGTACCCCTGTAGTTCACCCCAAGTCATAGCTGGGAGAAAATGGATGTTCATCCCACTAAAAAGTAATGGTATCTATAGGTATTGACCCATAGCCATATGTACATATAAGGCTAATATATCATAGAATTGGATGATGGGAAAATTTTAACCGGAAAGCCCAACCAATTTGATGGTAAAAACCCATGGGTTTCCTGTAGATTTTCCCTTAAACCAATCCATTGAATATAAGGTTCTGAGGTTATTATGATCTTGTACCTATTGGGATGATGGGATGGGATCAATTGTTGCCCCTAGCGATTGGGCCGAGGCAAGGGGTGAAGAAGAAGCTTCCCCTGCAGACGTTGGGGACCCAGGAGACCCAGGTGTCCCAGGAGTCAATGGATCCATGATGAAAGATAGCCTCTGGTAATTTGTTACATAGCTATTGAAAATGGCCCAGTCGAAATAGTTGATTTACCCACTAAAAATGGTGTTTACCAGAGGGTATGACATTGATGAATGGTGATGATATTTGATGATTGAAATATAAAGAAATGTCATTACTATTTGCATCCAGGCTGTCATTTCTTTGGATTCATCCGAGGCTTCAGTGTTTGATCGAGTACCTGAATCCCCAGTTGGAGGCGGCACTTCCTTCGGTGGATCCATGGATATTCCATGGATTAATGGAGATCCAATGGGTTCAGAACCTTGATTTTTTGTTGAAATTCGATAGACTTAAAGCAGCCAACCATATATTGAGTGTTTCAATATGGCACGCAGCAACATGTTTCAAATCGGGGTTCGGCGTTCATATTTGCTTCTCATGTTTTGCTCACTTCCTTTCGCTGCAGCACCGCCTGAATGCAATACCATCCCAACTAACATAGACCCTGAAAACTGCCCCATCCCAATTTCAGAACGTCTTTCAACCCCCGAACTGAATTGCAGGGTCTATGTTGGAGGGGCCTTGGTTAACGCGTTGGATGGGCAGTTTGTCCACCAAATGTCTGTTGCTGAACTGCTGAACTGTAACTCGTGTTGGTTTGTTTCTATGGGTTGTTCAATCATACCCTTAGCAATTGCATATACAACCCATTGTTGCGATGGATCCCATTTGTTCAAGAAGGTTTCTATATTGCCACTACCCGAATATAGCAAACCTATTGCAAAACCTGCCTTTGTTCAAGGACTAGATATAGTTTCGAGTATTGATTGAATGATTCGTAGCAACCTCATGGCTTTTATTACTACACAGACTTGAAGTGGTTGTAATTATGTATATATACACACCATGTGTCTCATTTCGAGGGCATGGCTGGTCACTAATTCTGGACTATGACTGGCAGGTGCTTTGCGTGGAGAAAGAAGTGACAGACCAACAGGAGGTGTTAAGGCGAGAGTGTTCTTTGTCAATTGGGTGTTTCTGAAAATGGGGATACCTTCAAACAGCCATTTGAATGGGGAAAATGAATGAAAATGATGAGTGGATTTATATAGAGGTACAGTACCTGATTTTCAGAGAAACACAACTATACAATCCATCTTGGAAAGCCTTAGTACTGAGAATTCAAAAACTTTGGGGTACCCTATGCTCAGACAAAACCAACTGGTCAAGTATGCACATGTTGTTTATCAATGTTCATCATTGTTCTGGGTGGCCTTCAAAAATTTTGAACCTGGCACATCCAGAAATCGGACTCAAGTTGTCCATGAATCCAACATTTATTTGGATGAATATATATATATATATATAATCATCCCAAAAAAATATCAAACAGTATATTATCTCATTATTCTGGTGGTATTCTCCATGTCTATCTTTTTGGAGGTTACTATATTCATTGCAAGAAAGATCAACATCTGACCGTTCTGATTTTCCTCGTCAGGTTCTTGAAGGCGACTACTCTGGTGGCATGGCCTGAAGATGGATTGTCTCCCCAAGACCATGATACATGATTAGGGAATCTATGAAGTAATGGTATAGCAGTTTACCGGCAACTGTTCTGAATAGTGAATAGTGTGTCAGGATCAACAAAGCTAATAAAAAGATGAGATATTGACTGAGAAATCAAGCTTGGTTTCAAGTCTTGTGTCTTCAGCCTGATTTGGGATGATGATCCAACATGAATTTTATATGTGTTCCCATTCAATGATTGAAACCACCAACAATATCTGGTGTGGAATCTGGGCCAAGGATCATGGGTTGTCGTGGGTCATGTGGTCAATATGTATGTATTATATATACACTAATTATTTATGTGGTTGTTTATTTGATTATTTATGTACAGTATCTATTTCTTTATTTACGTCACTCAAGAGTCGTTATAAGTTTTGGTCAAGAGAAATTGGTATTAAACCATCAAACACGGAGCGTTCCTGGTTGCTTCACCAACAGAAATGATGATCTTGGGGATGATTCAATCCTATTCAGTAAACCTATATAGCTATGGAATATCATGTTAAAAAAAGGCTAAATCATCGAACTAAATGGACCATGTTGCACAGCAGACTGTTAGTCTACCAGTATCTACCAGTTGTCCAATGACAAAAAGCATATCCTCCAATGATTGTCCCAATGATTGTCCCATTCTCCCAATGATTATCTCAATGATATCCCAATGAAGTTGGTTATTTCATACTTATATCCAGTGATATGTATATATATATATATATATATGTATATTATATATATGGTCCCGTCCTCCGTCTCTCCACCCCCCCCCCATGGGTTGGGGGGGAGGGGGTAGCTCGCCTCTGGGGATCCATGATCCCCATTGTGTTCCGATCTATGTCACCGGTCAAGTATGGTGTAGCAAAGTTGGGTCCCAGGTTTGGTATTCAGCATTCAACATCATTCAACATGTTCCATCCAAGAAATGATCGGT
>Ga0126342_10002977_pt1 | contig 27379 bp, 22 predicted proteins | sample Cyp1metagenome_FD_92528 | JGI IMG/M metagenome (GOLD analysis project Ga0126342, IMG submission 92528) | Coral microbial communities from Lord Howe Island, Old Settlement Bay, Australia - Cyphastrea 1 metagenome | ecosystem: Host-associated > Invertebrates > Cnidaria > Coral ... | reverse complement strand
CTTTTGTTACAGAAGCAACAATGTTTGGTTCTGGAAAGAACAGGGTTTGGTATCTTTTGCAGAAATGAAATGTCAAAAATGCAAACATTTTGGCGCTCACAACACCCCCCTCCCTTTAGGAAACCCCCATATGATAACCATAGGATTTGGGGCGTAACCTATTTTGAGACCAACGCATTTGGGGCCATTTAATGTGCCAACATGTCATTGTTCTGCACAAGACCTCCAGCGACCATGGAATCACTACCCAAGAACAGAAGATCAAAAGCAAGGGTTTCTGAAATTAAATGGGGGTTTCCATAAATGGGGGTACCCCAATAGCTGGATGGTTTATAATGGAAAATCCATGTATAAATGGATGATTTGGGGGTACCCCTATTTCAGGAAACCTCCGAGTGATGTTCCAAACTAAAAACATTGGAATCCTACACCCCTTTTGAGCACTGGAATGACACTCAGGAATACACCTTGTTGGCGCCCTGATTGGGGTGGTGCTTTGAGGCCGGTTGCCGGGCAGAGGATCAAAGATGGATCTGTTGTGGTTAGCTCTAGATCCCCTGAAAAAATCGGAAGTGTTTGGGGTATATTTTTTTTCCTTTGGACTTTAAGTACCTTCTATTCGAAAGTGTTTGGAACCATTTCTGGTGGTTTTCTTGCAAAATCATGTTCAAAGAAGGCAGAATCGCAGGGGATGAGAGACAGAAGATGGCAATATGTTGACAAGTTAGTCGACAGGGAAGCGCAGTGTTGCTACTCACTTGGATGTGGGAAATTGTAGATGAATTGCACATGGGTTGTGAATGGGTGACAACATTATACACACATTTGTTTATATATATATATATGTATATATATATATATATCTATATGCATATAAATTATACACCCATATATATATGTACATATATATATATATATATATATACACATGTGTCATAGTCAAACCATGGATGAAGTTGCACATGTTTAACGCTGGGTGGTCATCAATCCAACAACAACAGGATTCCTTGCAGGTGCCATGACCTTGAAAGAAGCATTTCTCGTGACGTTTGGGGAGATGGTGGACGCATGGTGCTTTTGGAAGAGGCAGGGCCTGGCTCAGTTTGATGTTTTTTGTTGCTTAAGATTGATGGATTTGCAGCACGGAAATCTGGAATGTGAATTCTGGAATTCTGTCTGAAATCTGAGGAAATCGTACAGTGTGCCAGTACAGGCACGTAGTGTATATGGATATTGTAGACACATGTGTCGTTGAATATGATTGTTTATTGCCGGAAGTGTCTTGCAAGCAGAACACACACACACTCCACATTTGAATTATTTGGAGTTGATGAAGCTGCCATCAGTTGGCGAGAGGCTACAGCTTCTCATGAGCTGTTGGCGGCCTCCAAAACTCAGACAGTTTCAACCTCAGTGAGGGTAGATGCATGGACCACATTCTTCGATGCTTGCTGAGAAGTTAGCCATGAACAAATACCAACTGCTGATTGGTTGTTCTTTTGGGGTCATACAGTACTACTACTTACTTGCTCTCATGCAGATTATTCATAACCAATCCCAGGAAAAATTACATAAATATGTTCTAAGTGTATGTTTTTGGCTGGTGTTCTAAGTGTATACTTAGAACACATTCCCCTGCCGAATTTTTGATCTGTGTTTTCCAATTATAGTGTTCTAAGTGTAGTTCCTTAGCTACATTAATGTACATTTTTTGTAGATCAACATTTTCATGTCGCCACCACCATCTGGACAGCCACGACCTGGGAACACGTGGTTTGGAACATGGCTGGTAAATGACTGTCCAGAAACAGTTGGGAATGGAAAAATCATCCCCTGCCTGACGGGTTGTCCATCATTTTTCAGAGGGGTAGGGCTCAACCACCAACCAGAATAAAGTTGTTGATTTTCCCTCAAACCAATTCTGGGATGGTACCTTTGCGAGCTATCAAACTGAAAAGTCAAGAATGCTGGTGAGAGGGGTTGTACTAACTGAGTGAATGTCGGCTAAAGGACATTCCGAGGTCCGCCGTTTTTTTCGTTGGTGAAATCCATCGGCAAATTTTGGTGGGTTAAATCCCTAACGTCTTGTTGGTTTAAATCCCAATGTCTCATCTATTTCAATCCCATATATAAAATATCAATATGTCCTGTTGCTTGATATCATTGTGTATCTAAATCCCAATGTTTTCATGCTATTTAAATATATTTAAGTATAATGTTTTCTTGGCACATGTTATCTCGTTTCTTGATGATATCTGAAGGCCAATTATTATATTATATTATTATGATATCTGAGTCATCAACAAATGAGATATAAAAACAATGCCAAGAAAAGTGCATGACATCTCCACAGTTTTCTTGGCATCCCAGAATGATTCCCAAGATATCCCAAGATCTCTGCGGATCCTCAGGTGCTGCTTCTGCGCCTGCGAAGGTCGGTTTGTGATCTGTGTTTAGATCACGGGAGTTTGGGACTGGTGCAGAAGTTGCGACAGATTGCAACAGTCAATAGCCGTTACCCTCTGGTTATTTAACATAGCCATGGAAAATGGCCCATTTATAGATGGTTTACCTATTAAAAATGATTTTCCATGGCTATGTTAAATAACCAGAGGGTAACCGTTCTGTATTTTCAGTAAGCAGTGGTGTTTTTTGTCCAGCTTGTACTTGTCGGATTTTGCTTGTCGGATTTCCAGGGAATTTCGGGGGTAAGCGGTCATCAATCCATCTTAAGGGGATTCATATACCGTAGCCATTCTGTTTGGATTTGGCATGGGATGAATGACTCATACCATAGAAATCAATTAGAAATCATCCATAAGCCACATGCAACTTGATCATAGCACCATGACTCCTGCTGAGAGAAGATTCATGGAATGATCTTTCAGAACCTAAGAACTGCGGGATCAGTTCTTGATTCGAGCGCAGCTCGACAGTCATGTTTACAAAAAATCTATCTTTTCAAACATGGCGGAACATCAGGGAAAATTCATGAAAATTCCAGGACACCTGTGGAATGATCTTTCCATAGATTTTCCATAGATTTTCCTATGCCCAATTTTTTCCATGGATTTCCCACGGAGCTGATGACCCATTGGACGCCGTTTTTGGGGACCCTTTGCGGAAAAGTCGCGCCGTGGATCCAGTTCCATGAAGAGAAAAAATGAGCTGTGGTTGGAGTCCTCAACAGGTATAGATACTGTAGATACCCAACATGATTTTCATGATTTTTATGGATGTTTCATATTTTTCCAGATACATATAAAAGACTATGACCCATCCAGTCCGGCGAAAATCTAAGTCACTGTACCTCCACAACACCGCCATTTACAAGGTGATTGATTACAGAGGACCATTCCAGATGAGAATGATATAATAACTATGGTAGATATAATAGATATATAAATGTGTAGATCGAACTGGTTAAACGGGGTATAAACCAAATGAGAACTTCGTGGGCACCACATTGTATGGAATCATCATCACCTCTAACGTTCGTATATGACATCGAATTATCATCACCTCTGACGTTCTTCAGCAGCAGCCATGCAGCGATTTTGTGGTCGCCCAGTGCTGCCAAAACTCTTGTGACTGGGTTGAGCATACGGTACCTTTGACTCTTGTGCCATTGCGTGGGCCAAAGTCAGAGAAAATTCATGTTTCAAGTTTTCATCTTCAGTTTCAGCTGTCAATGGATTAGTTGAAGGGAACAAAATACAGGAAAGCCATATATTTGATGGGGAAAACCATGGTTTCCTGTAGATTTTCCCTTGAAGCAATCCAGTGAAGCTGACATGACACCGCTTAGGTGCTGGTGTCCTGTGATACCTGGGCTAGATATATCATGAGTTTCGAAATTCATGGAGAATCCAGCTGCTTCCATGTGCTTTCCTAATCTTTCCTACAACTACATCTTCCTACATCTTCATAAATCTTCCTACATTTTCCGATCTCTCGCCTTCGATTTTCAGGTTCCTTTGCCCATGGCTGGCGACCATGGCATTTCTGGTGCCTCGTCCCGTACCTCCGGCACGTGGAATGGCCAGAATGGCCAGAATGGCCAGGTCCGGAGGCGAGGTGGCTGTATCTCGGCGTCATGGATGATGGTTGTTAACCTATACTACAATGGTCTCTGGTTGGTGGTTTCGAAGATTTTTGATGTTCCATTTCAATCCATTTCATTTTTTTGGCTTGTCATCCGAAACCCATTGACGAACTCATATTTTTCAGAGGGGTTAAAACCACCAACCAGTTATGGTTAATAATTGTGGTTAATAATGGTTCATAAATGTTAAGAATGGTTAATAATGGGATTACCCTCTGGTAAACTAACATAGCGAACTGGAAAATCAGCATGTTTAATGGGTAATTCAACTATTTCGATGGTAATTTTCAATAGCAAACCGTTATATTACCAGAGGGTACCAGGGGGGATCCATGTTTGGTGTATGATCTATTAATAGCTAGTATCTATTGGCTATTGGGGTCTAGAAATCAATCGAAGTTCAGCCAATTTTTCAGCATACTTACAGTAAATTCCATGGTAAATTCTAACTTTGGGATTAATCCATGGTAATTAAACATGGTTAATTACAGTAAAATCCATGGTAAATCCATGGTTAATTACAGTAAATTCCATGGTGATTAAACACGGTAACATGGAAAACAGCCATGGTAAATCAGCTTGGTAAATCTACTTACGGTCGCGACCTCAAGGTCGACCAGTGGCTGCTGTGTTCGGCCCCTGTTGGAGTCTGTTGGTTGATGATTACTTGGAGTGTTATACTGTTATAACATTAATGTAGATCATATTACTGACGATAATGTAGATCATATTACTGATGATAATATTACTTAGTAATATGATCATGAATGATGATCAATTATTGATGATCATGTTGAGATGTATATGTTACTGTATATGGTATATAATCACTTATTGTATATCATCGCCAATTGTTGCTGGCGATCCCATGGCGAACTATCGGAGTGTCTTTGGGATGCCATCAACTAGACAGCCAGGCCCTGGAAATGCACAGTACACCAAGATGGAATGCTAGTGATTCAGTATGCCCCAGAGAATAGTGGCTGTGGTTAAAACAGCTGGTCATGTGCACACCATCCCCCAGGAAAATCATCATTTTTATAGCTGGTATGTAGAAACCATTCCCAGGAAAATGGGTGGTTTATGACATTGTTTTACCGACATGATCGCTCCAAAACCCCTGTGCAAGAAAAACATAGTTGCCACACGTCCAAGTCAGTGATTTTCTCATGCATCAAGTTGCCTCCTTGCCTCATAGGCAACAGCCATCAACCGCCTAAGAAAATGTCTTGGCCAAATCAAAATACTGTGACAAAACATTGGATCTATGTTTGGCCATGATTTTTTTATGGCAGCAATAGATGCAATTGTTGGATCTAAAAAAGCTAGTTTTATGTTCCACCATGTTCCACCATGTTCCCTAGGTGTTTTTTCTGTTTGTAGCCTGAAAAAAATGCTGTTTTAACTACCATGTTTTACCATGTTTTGCCATGTTTTGCCATGTTTTACCCCAGGATTTGAGTACTTGTTTCCCATTGTTTTCGTCGCCAAAGGAGATGGTCTCTGCCAGCGATGTCTCGTCGAAAGCCTCGTTCCGGAACGCCACGGAAGAGGATCGTCGAAATGCGGAAACTGCATATGCGACTTGGTGCAGATGGTAGGAGCCCCCACTTTTTGTTGGTTTATGTTTAACAAAAAATAGATCACCATGGTAACAGAGTAATTTTATATAGAATATAGATGAGGTGATGGCTGGATGATGGCTGGATGATAGCAGATGAGGCTTTAAGGTGGGTTGGTCTAAAAACAAAACGGGTACTTCACCTGTAAATCCATAGGTTAATGATCAGCTTCCCTCTTAAACAGTCATTTTATGGGTATACGGTTTACCCCATTTTCAGACATACTCAAATGTTTAAGCCTAAGTCGCAGGGATAGCAGCAGTGAAAAGAGTGACCCCACCGCTCATTGGCTTGTAGCGCTTCCAGTGGTGACATAAGGAGATTTGGAAGGATCAATTTCCATTAGCAGCGGCACGCCGCGAATACTATGGTTGCCCGGCCGGCAGAGAGCCATGAGACGTTTTAGTTGTGGTGGCGTGGAAGAGGACTTGAAAACCCCGTTTGAATGGCACAATGGCCATTCAATGATGATGACCATCGAATCTGGGGATTACTTTCAGACAAACCCATTTATATAAATTGCCACCATTTAAATTAACGATGCAAGTCTTTGTTTGAGCAACGCTGCCAGACGAAAATTAACGATTATTGACACCAAAAAATGTCTGTGTTACAGTACAATAAAAGTCCATGAAATCCGACTAAAGAGGAGGTTTCCTAAAATTCTGGATCCCCAAAACCCATAGGTTTCACTACGGTAGTCGAGTTTTGGATGATGAAATGTGGTACCCCCCATTTCCGGAAACCTCCAAATGGCATATTATATAAGTATATACATAATTTTATGCTCACTCAGTTAACGGTATTGACTGTTACTGTAGGCTGATCAATATCTTGACTTGCGTTTCAGCTGCTGATCATGACGTAGAATGAGAATTCAGTAGAAGTCACCCATGGTCGAAGGTTTAATTCCATTAAAAAAAACAGTTGACATGTTGGCTTCGTTAAATTGCCTGCAGCAGAAAACATCGTTCTTGTGAAGAAGATCCAACTGACTGGCCACACATCATAGGCGGAGGGCCGCCCTTGATCCTTTCCACCATAAGATGATGATCTGGTCTGACCATTAGTTTCCCGCTGTTTGATATGGGGGTTTCCATAGTCATGGGGATACCCCAAGTTCGCTGGATGGTTTATAAGGGAAAATCCATCTATAAATGGTTGCTGGTTTGGAACATGAATTTGATTTTTCCATTCAGTTTTCAATAGTCATCATCCCAACTGACGAACTCATATTTTTTAGAGGGGTAGGGCTCAACCACCAAGCAGATGTGATTGGATGATTTAGGAATACCCCCCATTTTTAGGAAGCCCGATGTCCATCTTCACATCCGCCACTTTCCGAGGTCTGGACTGCACCACATTGGCGGTGTCTTTGCTACTGAAGAGTGGGGGGTATGTATACCATGGGGCAGGCAAAGCACTGGTATGTATACCATGGGGCAGGCACAAAATACCAAATGTCATAGCGCATCATGATTTTTCCCGATTCAATCGTAATTCTTCCCCATGTATTAAAACATAACTCCTTCACATGAAAACATATAGAAACATGTAACAAGTCCATTCTTTCCCGTTTTTATTCTGCCATTTTGAAATGGATTGGGGCCCTCAGATGTTCCCAGAGCTGGCGTAAGGGGCTTCAGGTGCAAGATCGACTTCTGCATCTCTCGCAGTTGCTGGGCATCTCTTCCAAAGATACCCTGGAGACATTCAGAAAGGATGGGATCAGCTGGGATTCACATCTTTAGCATATGTATATATATATATACATACATACATATATATATATATATTATATATACATACATATATATATATACATACATAGATATATACATACATATAGATATATATATATATACTGGTTGGTGGTTTGGAACATGATTTTTTTTGTTTCAATTCAGTTGGGAAATGTTGGGACTAATAATCCTAACTGACGAACTCATATTTTTCAGAGGGGTTGAAACCACCAACCAGTATGTATATATATATAAACTTAACATCATATAACTATGATATACTGCGATACTATATAAGTTACTTCTAAGATCATTTATATCTAAATATAAGTTGCTGTACTTGGGTCAAGTTGTTTCCCCAAAATCATGTTTTTTGGTCGAGTTAGTAGTTGGGTATTTTTTTTGCGCAAACAGGTTGCTGGATGAAAATCCATCCATTGGGCTTGGACTTGACATAACTTGACCATGACACATTTTCGGAACTTGGGAACTTGGGGAAACCAAAGGTTTTGGGGTCTTTCGATTTAGGAGACACCAATATTCCTAATGGAACATGGGGAGCGAATGAGCTACAATCAGAGTTTTCCAATGACAGATGAGTTTTGAGGCATCAATTGGACCATCCACAAAAGTGTTGAAATAATTACAGTATAGACAGTTTGCTTCAGCCACTTTATGCTTCAGCGTGCGAATCATTTTGGGGTCGACACCGATGGTGTGTTTCTTAATCCAAACACATACCTTGTTTGTCCCGGATTTCCGTATTCGCGTGAAATTGAGTTTGGTCCGAATGGAATCCCGGTAACATCTCAATCAAAAGCCAGTGCAAATTTGGCTAAGGTGTACCTATATATATACACATAATATGTGTATAGAAAATTATATATATATAATTACATAATATGTGTATAGATAATTATCTATATATATATACATATATATATACACATAATAAATTGAATCTGAATAGATCATGCATGTAATATAAATTAATAGAAATCCATCCCCATGTCCGCAGGACTTCTGGGTCCTGAGTGAGAGGAGTGAATCGCTTCCAGCGAAGCTCGAGGCTGGGGATGGCTAATGGTGATAGCCCCATAGATAGATGGTTTCTGATAAGAAAGTGTGACATACATGTATATATATATATATATTTAATATATATACATATGATACATATACATATATATATATATGATATATATATGTGTATCATATATATCTTTGATATATATATATACATATCATATATATATATATGTATGTATGTATGTATGTATGCATATATATATACCTAGACTCTAGACCATCCAAGTACTGATACAAATGATGGTTTAGGCCATCATAAATAGGAGGCTCTGGGTATTTACCAATTTGTCGGCCCCCAACAAACATAAGTGGGGGCCTCACCTTGTGTGTATCATTAATACATGAATATACATGTTAATGTATGTATACACACATACAAAAAATAGGTGCTAGGTACGTATCTGTATATATGTATATATATATATTATTTGGTTTGGGATTTGAGGATGGGATATCCCTAAATTTGATATGACGACTGATTCAAGGATACAGTAAGCATATAGAAGGGATGATACAATCATGACATTTTTATCAATATCGTCAATGCTCAACTCGCATATGCATCAACCTTGGTTTTTCTAGTAGTTAATACATGGATTTACGGCTCAGACTTGAGTTATCAAAGCACATGTATGGTTGAGAATACTCAGAATCAAACAAGATGTCCACAGGGTCTTCAGGTTTTGAATCATACTCAGTTCAATAGAAAGCGTTAAAAAATGCTAAAGCCCCAAGGTTCTTCCACAGGTTTTCTGTCATATGCTTTGGGAAGGTTCAGGAAAACTCTCATTCTTTAAGCAATTTCCATTTTTTTTGTCACAGGTCTTAAGATGTTTGCCTCGTGGAGAAATTGTGCACAGATGTTTGGGCCATCATCTGTCCTGACATGCTTGCCCTCCTTGTGCTTGAAACTTGTTTGAACTATATATATACATATGTTGCACATATATACAATTTGTAATTATACAATTATAAGTTTGAATGATTTCACATGGTGAAATGATATGAATTGATATGAATTGATATGACCCACGAATACCTGTGATCCTCTGATCTAGCTCTGCTTGCAGGCCCTGCGGAGCTGTGGCACCAACCAGGAGGTGCGCAACGCTGACAATGCGTGGTTTTTTGTTAGTAACCCGTAAAGATATCGAAATTGGTAAAATATGAGACAAGCCCACGAAAATAGGGAATATTTATGAGTATTTACTTTTCTATATATTTTTTGCTGTTACTACTTTTATGGATATATACATATATATATATACATACTCGTACCATGGGCATCCCATGTCCTGATGTGAAATGCTGTGGGCCCCCCTTCGTGTCTAGAAACACTCTCCATCCCGCTGCACACCGTCCATTTTTCCATGAAGGATCGGATAATAATTGGTCATATTTTTCCTCAGATACACATCCGTTTTTCTCAACAAAATCGATGACGATGCCAGCCAGTTTTTTTCCAATCCACCATCTAATACCATCCATGTATCCTTTCTCCTCTGGTAATCCAACATGGTTTGCTGGGAAAACCCCTAGGTTTATAGATGATTTTCCCAGCTACAAACCTCTATTTATAGATTTTATAGTGATCCTTTCCCATGTTAGATGGTTTTCCCATATATGTTCCCGGCATTTCCCAGCTATAAAGCTCAATTTTTCTCCATTTTCGAGGATTCCCCCAGGTTTTCCTGTTTACCCTCCGAAAAACCTTGGAGAAATCTGACCGAAGCTCAGGTCCTGGACTTTCTTCGCTGGGCCCCTCGGTCCATCGCCACTACCAGTCCCTGGGCCGATGGCCGAAGAAATGCCCAGTTTTTCTGAGGGAAAATGCCATTTTTCATATGGATTACCCTCTGGTAAACTAACATAACTATGGAAAATCACCATTTTTAATGGGAAAACTCACTATAAATGGTCATTTTCAATAGCTATGTTAAATTACCAGAGGGTAATGTCAACCCCGGATTAATAAACCATGGTTTATTAGGGGGGTACTCTTCCAATAGTCATAATCTGATACTTAAATGGTACCATCCCAATTAAACAGCCTAGGGGTTTATTAAATCCAGGGTTGACATTAGTGTGGATTTATACTGATGAATATGGAAATATGGATGAACATGGATGAATATGGAATAAAATTGATGAATATGGATGAACATGGTGAATTTTCATAGGGGATGAAAGGGGTGAACGTGGTGATGAACTTAGAGGATTTAGGGACTGTTGAGCCACAGTCTGCAGGGTATTCAAAGAAGAAATGATAAAGTTGGCCATGTTCGCATCCGCCACCGCCACCGCCACCGCCACTGCCACTGCCAACACCAGCATCAGCATCATCAGCATCATCATCATCATCATCATCAAAATCCTAATCGTCATCGTCATCGTCATCGTCGTCATCATTCCCGCAATTCTTGACATCATCATCCTCGTCATCACCATCATTATCGTCATCTCCAGCTAGCGGCTGACAACTTCAAGGCCATACGCCATGCCGCCGCACAGGTCATGTGTTTCCTACCGCCAGGTGCTGAGGAAATCCAAGAACGGGGCCTTGCCAACATGCTGCTGCGATCCTTTGTCGGAGAGGCGCGGTGCTCAAACAGATGCTATCACCAACAGATCACGACTGATCACTGGATACAGGTGGATACAGATGGATACAGATGGATACAGGATGCAGCCACTTTGGTGGATCAAATGTCAACTGGTTGGTGGTTTGGAACCATGGAATTTTATGACTTTCCATATATGTATATATATATACATATATATATGTGTATATATATATATTGGGAATGTCATCATCCCAACTAACGAACGAAGTCATATTTTTCAGAGGGGTAGGTGGCTCAACCACCAACCAGATTGTGATTAACCATCATTAACCATATCATAACCATCATCATTAACCATTATTAACAGTACATTAACCACAATGGTAGGTGGCAAAAAAACACCAAGCAGAGCCACTTTCCATGGCATGCCATGGCCTTGGAGGTGTGGGAGTTGTTTGCCTCACCTTTGAGGAGAGACTTTCTGCGGCTTCCAAGCGGCGAAGGGAGGACATGGAGAGTTTTGGAGATAGTTTTGTTGACATAACCAACAATGAGGACAACGCAAGTAATACATAAACTGAATAATTATAATCTATATATAATCTCTATATATATATACTATAGCATGGGAATATTGACCAACCAATATGATATGTGGTTTTGTCTCAAAATGGATCAAACTGGGACATATTCGACATCAATTTCATGATCTCTCCAGGACAGTGGGTCATGTGGAAATGGACCTGTCGGGTGTATTTTTTCATCTAGCCTCTGGTATTTTAAGATAGCGAACTGGACAAATCACCATTTTCAATAGGTAAATTATTATCATCTAGATATATAATGATAATAATGATAATAATAATGATAATAGTAATAATAATTAAAACAATAAAAATATGTTTATCATCTATAAATAGACCATGTTGCATCGCTCCATGACCAGAGAGTTTTTCAGATGCTGATGGACGGTGAGGATCCTCGTCAAGCTCCAGTTGGCCCGTAGCGCTGAAGAGGTTCCACGGTTCGCGCTTGAGAAGTTCAACGAGTAGATGAGAACTGATGAGATTTGTTTGAAGCGTCGATGTCAAAACCAACTTGGTGTCCTCAAAATTGATGGGAAAAAAAGAGCTTGACCCATCTCAGATCATAGCTGGTTGGTGGTTTGGAACATTTTTTATGTTTCTATATATTGGGAATAATCATCCCAACTGACGAGCATATTTTTCAGAGGGGTTCAAACCACCAACCAGATAAACTAACATATGATAGCTGATGAATCTGATTTTTTTCTAATCCCGATCATCAATCCTGATGATTTATAACTAAATATAACTAATAATTAGACATTTGATGATCATGAATCCTGATCTTCATCGCATTTTCTGCAACAACGGTGGCGCAGCGCAGGTGGAGCAAGAACGGGCCAATGAGTCCGGCATGAGTCCCTTGGTGCGTTGGTGGTTGATAGCTTTAGAGCCTGTTTTTTATAGCATTTAATATGATTTAATGGGACCTAGCTGGTGAATGGGATCTATAGCTGATTTATATATATATATATTACGTAGCAAGCTTAAGTGTTGGGTTTATGGGGGATACAAACTAGTCGACTGGGTCGAAAAACACCAACAAATATCACTGGCTAGTACGACCCTTTGGTCATTTTTTTTTTTCACCAAACAGGGTGGAATTCAGCCTGATTCAGCCACACTTGTTTTTGATCAAAGAAATTTCAAATTGACCAATTGATGCGCCACGGATGCGGCCCCTTGGGCGCGGCTGGAATTTTGAGGCAATGAAGAATTGCTGAAGAAGGAACAGGCCCGCAATAGAGGCCAGGAGAGCGAATGCTTCGTGGTTTCGTAATGGAAACTCGTGGCATGACCTGATGGTGAATTGTGGTTAATGATTAATGGTGGTTAATAAATGTTAACATGTTAACAATGATTCATTGCGCTTAATACATGTTCATGATTCATTGTGGTTAGTGTTCAATAGTGTAGCAATGTTGGAAAGCCTGGCTGCCATAAACCCACCATGACTGGGGGATGGTTTCAATCCCATGGCATTGGGGGAATCCCACACCAAGTTCAGCTACTCGCTGGATACTCTCTGGTAAAATCTGGTAAACGTTTACATAGCGAACTGGAAAATCACCATCTTTAATAGGTAAATCAACGAACTAAAGGTGCCAAATTTTCAATAGCAAGCTGTTAAATTATCTTGGTGCCTATGAAGAGTTTCTGCATCATCTTGGTGCCAACGCCAAAGCTCTGGACGTCAAATGGCAAGCTTTGCTGCTGTCAATGATGATGCTATGGAAGTTCGAGAAAACCATGATTTGTTGCATCCATCATCCATTAATGTTTGACGTTGATTCCATTCAGTATGTTTTGCCTGTTCACTCCATTTGGGGGAGATCCAAAGGGCAGATTCTTTTGCGGATCGTAGTCCCAGCCAGATCAGTGCGTGAGCCATTGCCGCAGTGATGTCTCGCTTACATTTTTCAGCGTCTCTGTACATGTTTCGTCCAAGTTGTATTGTTTGCAGTGCATACCATGCATGGTATTTTCACAAAATAGCTACACAACAGGATGACTATTTTACACATTTTGAATATGTTTGAATCAATCGGAAGTAAAGAACCATGTAGATGTGATAGATAACCATAGAATTACCATAGATGTCATCGCATTCATGGTCTTTTTCGGGGCCCACCACCAGGCCGCCTGAGGAGCACGGCCTATGCCTTCTTTGCCACCTTGATTGGTCTCCTGGTTCGAATGCAGGGACTGCACGAGACAAAGTTGTTGTGAAATCAACTGAAATCATGTTTGATGTGGTGATTTTTCTCGCGCTGCCGTTGTTCCTTTGGGATCTGATTTGTTGTGTTGTTTTCAGAGGTCGAATTCGGCCGGAACTTACCCTGTTGCTGTGAGGTACCATGTCTTGGGCGAGCTACATGGATGCGACCTATGGCTTGGAAACCAAGAAACATAGCCGTTGCTTGTTGACCCTTTAACGATGTGTGGTCTCAAGATGGGGCCTGATGAGGAGCTGCAGATTTTACTTCTGGATCCTGATGATAATGATGATAATGATGATAATGATGATGATCATCATCATCATCACCATCATAACCACAACCACCACCACCACCACCACAACCACCACCACCAGCACCACCACCACCACCATCACCACCACCACCAGCACCAGCATCAGCATCATCATCAGCATCATCATCATCATCATCATCATCATCATTTGACCATGTTCCCTATGGATCCAAGTACCTAAATACTTCGGAAGTATTTCGGGGTGATTCTATGGATCCATAGGGTTGATTGATGTAAATGTAAAGATTCAGCCTCACCGGGGCTACATTTCAATCACTACTCATACGTGGATGTCCATAAGTTTTCGGGTACATTTAAATGATATTTAAACATAAATGGATCATAAATTATGTTTATCCATTTTAAATCATTTTGATATAATATATATATATATATATAATTGTTCATTATAAATCATCCAGCTATTGGGGTATCTCTAGGTATCCCCCATTTATAGAACCCCCCTATGGGTTCTGCAGGACGGCAATGGTCAGATGTCCTTTCCTAGCAGACTATGAGGCCTGACATTCAGGCCTGGGGATTTTTTGATGATCCATATCTACAATTACCGTATCATATATGTTTGTATACAAATACAGTACCGGTTGGTGGTTTGGAATATTTGTTATGTTCCATAATATATGGGATGTCATCCTTCCCATTGACTTTATGTTTCAAGATGGTTTTTTAACCACCAAGCAGTGTTTGTATACAAATACAATAATTATGTGTTTTTATTCGCTGACATCATCCTCAGGTGGACCGGTGCACGGCAAGGGCTTCTGTTTTCCTGCTGGCATCATGCCTGCGTACAACCTCCCGGATGCCGAGGGGAACGACGCTGTGATGAAAATTGGATGATGTGGTACTTTTTGCAGCTAGAGCCTGCTTAAGATTGCAGAATTTCATCAGAATTCACTCCGAAACATTCAAAAACCCCTTTGTCAAATGTCTCGACTGCAAGATTATTGGTTGCTCCAGTTTGGAACCGTTGGTCACAAAGATGCCGTGATTTTGTTCTGCCTCGCTCTGGGACATGTTGCCCGATAAACGGAAATCAGTATTTAGATAGTATGATATGTTGTAGAATGTAAATATATGCTACAATTACTATAATACTATATATATATATATCATGTATGATATGATGTGATATGATACAATATATATATAGTATCATAGATTCATGGATTCATAACATTATATATATAAATATAATTACATATTATATATATATACATTCACTAGAGAAAGCACCTTCTTTCTATGGTGATCCACACCACGTGTCGTCTGAGGCGCGTCTGCCGTGTAACTGCGCCCCACTCTACAAGTGGTACCTGGAGCCCTTAATGAGCTCGGAGCAGAAGGATTCCATGTCCCTTCGGCGGCCATGGGGGATCTACAAAAAATGTGAATATCTCATCTGGTAAACTTACATAACTATGGAAAATCACCATTTATAGTGAATTTTCCCATGAAAAATGGTGATTTTCCATAGTTATGTTAAATACCATCTGGTAAACTTACATAACTATGGAACATCACCACTTTATAGCTAGGTAAACCATCTATAAATGGGCCATCTATTCCATGGCTATGTTAAATAACCAGAGGGTATCATTTTATATTATATAGTAAAGTATAATATGATCTAATGTATAATGTTATATTATATTATACTATACTATACTATATTTTAATTTATTTTATTATGTTGTAATAATGTAAATGTATATATATATATATCGTGAAGTATGTATAGTGACTCAAAAAAAAGATGGAAACTGAAACAAGTCACTATTTTAGCAATCATATACCGTTTGACCTTCCAAATATATGGGGTAAGACAGCATTTTTGTGGGTACTAACGGAGGGTCTAGGTTTGTAATTATATACATATTATATATATAATTATATGTATGAAGTTCATGTATATATATATATTATATAAGTATGAAGTACATGTATAATGTATAGTAACCCCCAAACAAGATGTGAAATTACTTACATAGTCACTATTTGAGCTTACGGTGAGCTCCCCCAGTGATGTCAACTCACCTTTAAGGGGCCTGGGTTTTTGTCACTTCATGTCAGATATATATATATATATCATATATCCCTTAGATTTGGACCAGATATACCATGATTTTCCAGTCGATGTTTGTACATATCCTCTTTTTTGACCTTGATTTTATATACATCGACTAGTTTTTTTTGGTAGAAACCTGTATTATCCTGGATTGTACAAGTGTTTTTGTTTGAAAAGGAAGTATATACTCCCAAAAAAAAGGCAAGTTTTTAAAAAGGCGAAATGATGATGAACGAGTGGATTTAGGGATATCCTAGTTTATGCCAAACCCAAGTTACATCAATAATTCCGTCCCATCCCCTTCATCGCATGAGTTATGCATCCCATGATATTGATATTGCAGGACTTAATATGTGTATATGTATATATATATATACATATATCCTTGAATGTCTTGTATGTTCATATTCATATTTGGTTACATCAATCATAATCCTCTCCCCCTAGTACCAAAGTCCACCCCAAATAGCAAAAACCTGGAATAGTGCTTATTTCTTGGGAGAGGTTTAGTAATACTGCAGATGGTGTAATACTGCAGCTTTTGCAACCATCTGCAGTATTTTTTCGAGATGCAGATACATGAATGGATTGAAAGTTTCTTTACTCTGCATGTTCATGTTCACTGAGGATCCTCCTGCGTCATTCGAGACCTAAATTCCACCCATTTTTGGACAGTGTTTCGAATGGAAAAACCGAGCCACATCTCGAATCCGCAAAGAGACCAACTAATCTGTATCTAGCAACCGAAGCAAAAGAATAGAAAAGTCAAATCTTGCTAAAAATCCAGGAGGATTAATGTTCCATATTTTCTTGGGGATTCCTACAATGTGGGGCCCCCTAGTTATAAGTTGGTTTATAAGCCCCAATAACTATAGTTATAAGTACCATAAATCATAAACCATAGTTATTGGAGTTATAAACCAACTGAACGCTATCTAGGGCAACTTAGCTATCAAACGGGGGCCCCACTTTGTATAACACAAAAACCAACGTTTATCGACCCATGGCCCCAGGTTGGGTGCTGCTCCAAAGGTCGACAGCAAGAATTGTGGTCGCCTCATGGGCGGCGTTAAGAAAGACTGTGATCCAAGGTGCGAGTTACCAGGGTTACCCTCTGGTAAACTAACAAAAAACTATGGAAAATCACCATTTCTAATAGGTAAACCATCTATAAATGGGCAATTTTCCATGGCTATGTTAAATAAACAGAGGGCCCTCTGGTAAACATACAAAAAGCTATTGAAAATGGCCATAGAAATAGTGGATTTTCCCATGAAAAATGGTGGATCTTTCCATAGTTATGTTAGTTTACCAGAGGGTTACTTTTTTTTGCAGTTTGGGGATGGTCATTCCATTTGAAAATGGGGAATTTTAATGACAGAACCCAGTGGAAAATATCGATTTCAGGCTAAACTATTTTCAGACGCAGATACATAAAATCCGTTGTTGGAGGTCTGGAATTTGTGATTATATACACAGGCGCAGAGCATATCAGGACATATATATATATATGTAATATATATATATATATATATGTATGTGTATGTATATGTATATGTATATATATATATATATTTAATAGGTATGCTTAAATGACACTTGGATCCTATGGGGGATGTTCCCATGTTGGGGTAATTCAATGTGGAATTGTGGCATCTGATGGTTTGATGTCTGCAATCCTCAGGATTTTGCTGGGTTTCTTATGGGAGTAGGGAGTAGTATGGGGCCATGGGGGTTCTATCATTGGTTGTCTCTCTAATATTGGTAAAACAATAGTAAACCATCCCCAATTTCACCATAAATAGGTGGTATGTTTACCATTCCCAGTCATGGGTGGTAAAAATTGCATTGTTTTACCCCCAAAGTTACAATGTCTTTCATTAATCATCCTCATTAACTACATTGATCATCCATTAGTCATCCATTAATCACCATTTATCACCATTAATCTTTCTGGAATTCCCGGATTTCTTCCATGCTAACCCTCGGCAGGACAGTGGGTGGCTGCGTTTGGTCAGCTGAAGATCTGGAGAAAGATCCGAGTGCTTGGGAACACCGCGAGGTTCCTTGGAATCCAGCGATGACTCATGAAAACTGGTGGGACAAGGTGGCGCCCGTCATTTACCAAGTTGGTGAACATCATTCCAATAACCATGGTTGCTGGTAGAGATATTATATGTATATATATATATACATGTGTGTTATGTTGTGTTGTGTTGTGTTCTGTTCTGTTCTGTTATGTTATGCTATGTTTATGTTATGTCATGTCATGTTATGTTATGTATGTATGTATGTATACGCATATATATGTATATATGTACATATGTATAATTATACATATATGTATATAATATACATAAGTTGAGGCCCCCTTATATGTCGGTGTATAAACCCCATTAACAATGGTTACATCCCCCATAACGTCCCCCATAATTCATAGTCAACCAGAATAATAGGTTAACTTAGCTATCTAGGGCCCCTCACCTTGTGTATAATCTATATCTATATATGTACTTGTGATTTCATTTGCACATATCCGTTAATGGTGGTTGGAAGCCAACAAACCTAGCTGGGGGCGCCACGATCCATGGAATGATCCTCCAAGCGTCGTCATCTTCAGGGCTGCGTTCGACACTCCTGTTGGTTGTTGATTAAGGGGTATTATACTATGAAATATGGCAGTGTGTCAAAACCTTGTGCCCCTGGTGAACATCAAAATAGCTGGTAAATGGATGTTCATCCCACTAAAAATGTATCTATAGGTATTGACCCATACCCATATATTGGGGATCATCGTAGTCCACGAATTGGGAATCCCGCTCTTAACATCTCTTAACTATCCAGTGTAATGAAATGACATCAAGGGGGTTTTGAACCCTGCTCACATGGCCTTGTCCCTAGGAATGGTGGTATAAGACCAAGCTTTTTATGGGGATGTGATTGGGATGTGGGCGGGGAAAAGTGTGATGTGGTGTACACTTAGCCATAACAATATCCGACATGGGGTTGTCCAAAAACGGGTGACTTACGACTTTTCAGGTATCTGGGTGGGGACACGATCAAAGATCGCAGGGAGAATGTGGTGAACGATGCATTCATTCATCCAGATACCCTCTGGTAAACTAACAGTTTGCTATGGACAATCATCATCTTTAATAGGAAAATCAACTATAAATGGGCCATTTCAATAGCTATGTTAAATTACCGGAGGGTATTCATAAGTTGTGGGTTTTTATGTCGGTCACATCAGCTGTAAGATGAAGCATGTCCCAGAGGAGCTGACAGGGTCCAACCCTATGAAATCTGAGGAGTTGTATTGGGAGAGGCAAAGGTAGCTCGGCAGAGGAATCACTGAAAGCTGGCCCGAGCTCCGCAAAGGACCTCTGACAGATTCGGAGGAGTTACGTTCCCTGAATTAGGGATGCTCTCGACGGGACAAGCTCCCTGATCGCAGTGAAAGATGGGCTGAGGCAGCATATCGACTGAAGACATTCAAACAATTCAGCTTTCCAAAATGATTTGAGCGGACCAATTTGGGAGCTTGGTCTGCAGAGCTAGGAAAGTGTTTAAGTCTGCAGCTTTTGTGTGTGAAAAGCTGCTTTGTTTTCCTCTTCTCGCTTGTGATACATGGAAGTACTGCCAGCTTCAGATCAGCTAGGAGCTAGGTAATTCGCAATCATTCTCCGTGTGGAACGCTTGGAACACTTGTTGGAGGTTTGGCAAAACATCCACTGCACTTCGCGTAGCGGCGTAGCACCTGTCTGCAGCACGTTGAGGCAGCACCTGTCTGCATTGTTTGCAGGGAAACCATACTGCGCATGCCGCATGCTGTGTGAAAAGATTGGACGATTCATAGGTTGATGGAAATTCCAGAGCTATTCTGCCTGATTCGTGACATTGTGTGATTGGGCGCGCGAGAAACCAAGCTGTTTTGCCACTATGATTCTCCAGCCATGTTTGCGTCAGAATAAGAAGTTCAACGAAGCAGCACTTTCAGGTTCCGGTGACATTGATAGGTCTTGATAGGAATATATTTTTGGAACCGCCACTGTTAAAAAAAAGATGACAAAGAAGATGCAGATGCAGCAAACGTGTAGAAGTCGTCGCGTGCTGTCAATCAACTGGCTTGGTTGTTTTTTCTGTTTGGCCAACCCAAGTCCATCTAATCACACAGAACTCATTGAGCTGCTCAACCCATTGTTTTCATGATCAGTTCGGGGGGGTGATTCACCTACCTACCCTTTGCATGTGGCTTTCAATGGCACATCCCCACAGTCGTCCCCATGGTTTCAGCTCCGCAGGCATAGTGCTCCAGTTGAGGTGAAGGATGTGAAGGCTCGACATCGGGATGCGCAGTAATTGTTGGTCCGAAAAAAAGACAGAAACATCAAACATCATCAAACTATATGGGGCTTTCCATAAATGAGGGATCCCCAAAATGGATTCTAATGGATTCTAAGGGAAAATCCATCGATGGATGAGAACTGGGGGTATCCCATGGTATCAGGAAACCTCTCAAAAATATCATCCAAAGAGTCAAGCCCTAGAAGATGACTAGCCCTGGAGATCTGGAGATGGTTGGGAGTTCCAGTTGGGAATTTCGCCGGCTGTGAGATGCCCCATGACTCAATTCTCCATGTGGTTGTGTCTATCAAGAGTGTGTGTACCCAAAAAACAAAATATATTACATATATATATATATAGTATATGTATATATAGTTAGTTTGTATTAACACACTTTTAACTGTGGATAATTGGGGACTATGATGATAGGACATGGGCTTTGTGAAGTTTGGGCCAGCTCGTGGAACCAGCTGGAGGCCCAGCGTGTTTCACGCGCAGCAGAGGAGCTGTGGCCAACCTACTTGCGCTTTGGGGCAACGTCACAAGAATGATCTACTTGGAGGTGTCCTAAAATGGGGGTAGCTCAATAGTTGGTTTAGAGAGATAAACATGAGTAAACAACATCCTGGATTTTTTGAAGGGATGACCTGGGGGGTAGCCCCATGACTTAGGAAACCTCCACTTGGTGGCTCATCCCAGTTAGTGGCTGAGTTATATGTTATAACCCCAGTTATAAGATAACATGTAAAAAAACACATGTATATATATATATATACATGTATATACATATGTATATATATAAACATTATATATATACATTATATATATATGTGGATTAAACAGATGATGAATCCTGCTTCACTGAATCAAGTGGGTGAACGTTCACCCGATCCGATTCCTGGGTGCTGAAAGCCAGGAACCTCAGTATCCAGATGTATCATAGTCATCTATAACCAATATTAACCAATATTAGCCAATATGAACCAGTATTAATCAGTATTAACCAGTATGAACCACCACTCACCAATATTAATATGTAGTATTACCCGTTATTAACCAGTACTAGCCATCACGCATTTATGTGACCTAGCTCCGATATGGCTGCCACTTGTTTGGACCTCCCAAGTCAAAGAAATTGGCAGTTGAAGGTCTCAAACCTGTTGAATTTCCATGGCGTGTTTAAGGGGTGTCATGGTTATTTCATGGTTATTTCATGGTTATTTCATGGTTATTTCATGGTTATTTCATGGGCACTCCTAGTTAGATGTGGTATTTGATGCGATTCGAAGCTATAGATTGCTCATCAAAGGAAGTTGGGAAGCAATCTTCCGAGTTACGGATGACTTTTATTCAAGCGACTTTATATCACATAACAATACATCATGAAGGGTGGTGTGAGACTTTACATCACATAACAATACATCATGAAGGGTGGTGTGAACTTCTCTGCGTAAAAGCTTTCTTTGTGTAAAAGCATCTCTGCGTAAAAGCTCAAAGCTTTCTTTGTGTAAAAGTTTTCTCTGCGTAAAAGCTTGCTGTGCGTAAAGCTTTCTGTGATTTCTGTGTGTAAAACCTTCTCTCTGTGTAAAATGTAAAAGCTTTTCGGTGTAAAAGCGTCTATGTGTAAAAGCTTGCTGTGTATAAAAGTTTCTTGATGTGTAAAAGCTTTCTGTGGAGTGTACTGGGATGTTTGTGCAACCTGTGTAGTACAAAGTAGTGCTGGGACATGCTGTGTGCAAGCTTTGTAGTACAAAGTGCAGCTTTGTAGTACAAAGTACTACTGGAAAGTGCTTTGTGCAAGCTTTGTAGTACAAAGTGCGTGGAAATACTAGGTGCAAGCTTTGGGAAGTGGTTCGTGCAAGCTTTGTAGTACAAAGTAGTACTGGGAAGTGCTTTGTGCAAGCTTAGTAGTACAGAGCGCAAGCCTTTGTAGTACAAAGTAATGGAAAGTACTGTGTGCAATCTGTGTAGTGCAGGGTCCAAGCTTTGTAGTGCAAAGTAGTACTGGAAAGTATTTTGTGCAGGCTTTGTCGTACAAAGTATTTTGTAAAGGCTTTTCTGTGTAAATGCACCTGTGTCTCAAGCTTCTGTGTGCAAAAAGCTTTCTGTGTCCAATGGTTTTTTGTGCAAGAGACTTCTCTCTGACAGTAAGAGCTTTCTGGCGTGCAGAACAGCTGAGACGAGCTGAGAAGAACTTCGAGGAAATGAGAAACGTTGATCAGTGCCCGGATGAGATGAAAACAGTTGAGAAGAACTTATGTACTTAGATGACATGTGAGATGAGAAGAGCTGAGATGAGGTGAGATGAGGTGAGAAGAGCTCACATGATTTGAGATGAGGTGAAGTGTGGAGTGTGAAGTGCAAGTGTGAAGTGTGAAGTGCGGGGTGTGAAGAGCGCAGTATGCAGTGTAAAGAAAGTGTTCGCTTGGAGTTGCATTGCACCGGGGTCGCGCGCAGGTCATGTTCTTGGACAACAACAGTGCAACAGGTTCGCGCAAAGCACGCACGCACGGGCCTGGCTGGCGCACGGCGCATGCAAGTTCTATAGATGAAAAAGGTGTTATAGTACAACCCTACGGCAACTTCCGCCCCGCGTGCGGGTACTACTGGTACTAAATATTAAAAGTGGGGAGCCAAGGAGCTGCTTAGAGCTTTCCCAGCAACATTTGGACGAGATTGCACCAGGGCAGGCTCCGGTTTCAGATCTATTCTTGGCACGTCAGGAGCCAAAAAAACCGGAGGTGAAAGCGCTTCCTTCGTGCCCTAGAGAACTTGATGGGATGGTGGACATGGACATGGCTCTGCTTTAGGATGTAATTACCCATATAAGTTCAAAGCAGCAAATAAATGTGCGTTGCAACTAATTGTGTTGGCAAGGCTGATTCTTTTGTATTTTCTGGACTTGCAAACTTGTTTGTGAGTTTTTTTAATTGATTGCTATCCAATGGGAGAGCTAGTTCGCCTTGCTGGAGCTTGCCAAACAGCGTGCGTTCTGCGCTTCTTCTACGGTTTATCCACTCCCGGAGTTCACGGCGAATTTTCTGCCTGGAAGGCCAGGGACTATACAGTAGATATCACCCTTGGCTATACTCATACGATCTTAAGGATGTTAATATTGCAGGTAATAAGCAATTGTATTTGATGGCATGCTGTATTACTATTGTCATGTACGATAAGTTTTTCTGCAAGTGTATATTACTGTGATGTATATTTATGCATATATATATACACATATATAGCTTCTAATACAATATATTTGATTATTGATTATTAATGTTGTTATATATATTAGTTATATCGCAGTACCTATCTTTGAATACATGGCCGTTGTAGACCCAGAGTTCTGCATGTTCATAACTCCTCCAGTGCCTCGACTCAGGCCTTCAGTGCCAGATGAGGACGTCTCCGGACATAGACAGGAGGCTTGCTATGGCTTGCTATATAGCAACCCCCAAAAAGATGCCGAGTTTACTGTGAAACCACGATGTGAATGTTCGATGATGTTCGATGATACTTACTATTTACTGAACATATATCATCATATTTCCAGGTTTCGCAGGTTACTACAGTCCCAACAACGGAGGGTTGACCAGTTGACCCCCCAGTTATGGCAATTTCATTGGGAAAATGATGATGAACCAGGAAGGGAATGGGGTATCCTAGTTTTAGACAAACCTAGATGTTGATCCTGGTCTTTACTCCACATTGCTGACGAAACTCAGCTTGTACCCTCGCTCCGCTTATCGAAGTCCTAGGGATGGTTCTGCAATGGATCCTAATATTATATGTGTATATAAGTATGTTTATATCATTTTATACATAAATATCATTAAATATCTTTTATATATATATATATATTTACCTCTGGTAATCAACCATGGCTGGAAAATCATCCATGCATATATATATATATATATATATACATATAGATGATTTTCCATTGTTTTCCTGTGAATTTCCGATTAAAACTTCCATATTTTCCCACTTCAATGTCCGTGGAGTGGGGGGATTTCCCGGCGGCCACGTTTGATGCGAGGCATCGAAAGTCGAGATGACATCACACGAGGCCGGTTTGACGGACCCAAAATGACCTAAATTTGACATGAGCGGATGAGATTGGGGAATGCATGCTATTGTTTCTTATTAGTTCATTCAAAGCCAGCTTCATTTTTTATTGGTGTTTCACATTTTTCCTGATGGTTTTAGACCGTCACATGAAGGCTTCTGACCCTTCTTCTGAAATGCATGCTTTGCCCACATATCCACAGAAACGCGCAGGTCATAGCACTTTTTGAAGAGTCCTTACCAAGTGCATTTGCCATGGATTGAAATAGAATGTATATAAAGATATACTGTATTTCAAATTACATTTGAATGCATATGTAGATTTAATAAACTTAAATTATGAAGGCGTTTCTGATGTCCGTTGAAACCACACGTAGTGGCAGAATAGGATAGTTATAAATCGTATCTTTTTCAAAGAAAACTTAAAACATGTTAATCCGCTGAAGCATTGCATGGCACATAACAAGAAGCCATAACAACGTGCAATCATGAAAAGTAAAACCATTACTAATTGAATCTATAATCTTGTACACTATTAATTATCGGTAAATGTAATAATAGCTAAAGTCAGCAACTATCCTATTTTCCAGGAGTAAATGGGACACCAACATATCGGAAAAAATAATTCTAAATATATTATTCGATAAATATGAATGTATTAGGATGACCCATCCCTTAAGAAATTATTTTAAGGTATCAACTAGGTTATGGAATATGTTTTTTGGAATAATTTTCCTGGAATAGTTTCTTCAAGGGGTAGGTATACGATTGTGCATGTTGGAATTCTTGAAATTATGATCCCCCCCTCAACATACCCCGGAATAATTAGATTTTGGAATAACTTTCTATAACTTAAAACATCTTAAAACATGTCCTAAAACTTCTCGAAGCAGCCTAAACGTTCTTATATAGTGTCCTTTCTTCATTACTTCCCGAGAGTTGTTTGAGGCATCGTGCGATTTGGGTAATTGATGGCAATTGCTGCCAGCCTTTTTTTTGCAGCGCACTTGCAAGCACAACTAGTGTCCAACGGACCACCTTTCTCTTACGGTACTTTCTCGAGAGTTTTGGATGGCAGTGAAGGGGATATGGATGAAATAGGCGGAAATACGCAAGGTTAGGAAAATGTCTAGGAGAGAGCTAGGTTGAGTGCTATGTTGTTGGCTTTCGAGGAAAAAAATATTCTACGGATATTGGAAATACCTGGCACCCTCAAAAACCAAAATAGGCAGAAAATGACAAGAACTATTAACAACCAATAAAATTCAAATATTTATCCTTTTTCCATTCATTCCCATTATGGCCAACGAGGGTTCTTTGGGTTGTAATAAAAGGAATATGGAAAAAAATAGGGGGAAACACGCAAGGATAGGATTTTTTTTGGGAGAGAATTAAATTGAATGCTATTTTGTGAATTTCTCAGGAAAAAAATTAGGGGTAATATTTGGCACCCATTAAACACGAAAATAAACAATTTTTATATAAAAATTAACCCAGAAAATTACAAAAATTATTCAAAACCGATGACATTTAAATATTTAACCTTTTTTGTATTTATTCTTACTAAGACTATAACCACCAAATTAGCCCACGAATGGAAAAAAACATCTAAAATTAATGAAATTATATATAACTAATGAATTATTGAAAAGGGGCAAATTTAAAATTATATTTATATTTTAATTTTTCTTAATCTTATTTTATTATATTAAAAATTATTTATTAATTGGATAAGGACATTTATTTTAAATTATTTATTTATAATTTATAATTATATATATTTTATTAGGAAAAAATATAATTATAGGACCGGATAACCCCACATGTTAGCAATTTCTTCAGACTTAGACGGAGCACAGAAAGCGAGACGGGAAGAGGAAGTATGAGAGTGATGGAGGGACGATGGTGGTATGTATGTAGGTAGGTAGATAGGTAGGTATGTATGTATGTATTTAGGTATCTATGTATGTATGTACGTAGGGTAAGTTGTTTGTGAGTAAGTTGCTTCGCTTTCATCGAGTTCCACCTACATACATACCACCATCGTCCCTCCATCACTCTCATACTTCCTCTTCCCGTCTCGCTTTCTGTGCTCCGTCTAAGTCTGAAGAAGTTGCCTCACCATACTTCCGCTGACCAAAGTAATGTTCTGCACTCTTTCGAGCGCAGCCGCACATTTTGTGAACTCTTTCTGCATGCCCTGTGGCTGGTAAACATTGCTGGCACATGATGATGATGATGATGATGATGTATGTGAGTGAGTGAGTGAGTGAAGTGAAATGAAATGAAGTGAAGTGAAGTGAAGTGAAGTGGAAGTGAGTGAGTGGGTGAGTGAGGGAGGGAGGGAGTGAGGGAGTGAGTGAGTGAGTGATTGAGTGTGTGTGTGTGTGAGTGGGTGAGTGGGTGAGTGGGTGAGTGGGTGAGTGGGTGAGTGGGCGAGTGAGCGAGTGAGCGAGTGAGCGAGTGAGCGAGTGAGTGAGTGAGGGTGTGTGTGTGTGAGTGGGTGAGTGGGTGAGTGAGTGAGCGAGTGAGTGAGTGAGTCAGTGAGTGAGGGAGTGAGAGTGAGTGAGTGAGGGTTGTATGTTATGCATTGTGTGTTGTGTTTTGTGGGTTGTGTGTTGTTGTGTGTTGTGTGTTATG